>OBUT01000025.1_pt1 | contig 171097 bp, 150 predicted proteins | sample 1475941 | NCBI WGS metagenome assembly OBUT01 (sample SAMEA2579956, study PRJEB22360) | human gut metagenome | biome: human gut; feature: human-associated habitat; material: faeces | place: Denmark | collected 2008/2010
CTTCTCTTAAGAAATTTTCAAGGTTGTTGTCTATTGTTTAATTATCAAGGTTCTTCGCTGTTCTTGTTGACAAGAAGTAGCTTTGATATTTTATCACGCTGTTTCTCGCTTGTCAAGAACTTTTTTATTTTTCTTTTTAGCTGTCTGTTCCGGAAGTGTTTCCCCCTCACAAGTCAGCCTATTTAGGTTATCACATTGACTTCTCTCTGTCAAGAACTTTTTTTCACTTTGTACAGCGATCTGCTCTCGCATCCTGTCCCATCGCGGCCTTGCGGCTTTCGTTCTCTTCTTCGGTCTGTTTCAGCGACATGTGCTATCTTATCACTCTAAAAGTGAATTGTCAATGTTTTTTCTGTTTTTTATTTTTTTCGCACAATTCAGACAATTCACTTTTCTTTTTACTTATAGTATCATGCTACTCATATGTTGTCCTTTATTTTGCCCAATACAAAACAGCAGCCTTCAAAAACTCTGCACATCCTGACACTTTTTCATCATAATATTCCAGAAAACGTTCATCTTTAATTTAACATACATCTCCGCCAGTCCTTTGTGAGCTTCCGGGCGATACTGTCCCCACGTCATAGAAATCCAGTTCTTATGCAGTTCTGTAATCTCTTCGCCAATTTCACCGGAAGGATCAGCATGACTTCTGACCGCTTCCTGCAGCTTTTCTTTGATCAGTGCCTCTGCATTTTGAAACTTTTTATATTCTTCCTCCGTCATCTTCATCATCTTCGCATTGGATTCCCGAACAGAATCTTCTCCATATTTTTCTCTGATCTCTGTTCCATATTTTTCTTCATTTTCCTGTATCTGTTTTTGTTTAAATGCCTCAAACTTTTCTGCATTGCTCATTTTTTTTCTTCCCTCCAAAGAATCAATTGTCTTGTTTACTGTAAGAATCAATTTCTCAATCCGGATTTTCTGATTCTGCAGTTCAAAAAGATGTTCATACAATGCTCCCAATATATCAAACTCTTCTTTATCCAGAATTTCTAAAATGCACTGCAGGCGAATCCCACGTTCTTTGTAAAACAAAATCTGCTGCAGCCGATTCAGCTCTTCTTCTCCATAATAACGATACCCGGAGTCATTCGTATACAATGGCTTCAATAAACCAATTTCATCATAATAACGCAGTGTACGTGTACTCACCCCTGTCATTTCTGCCACTTCCCGAATACTGTATTCCATCTTTTTACCTCCTGCCGGATTTTAGTATACAAGTTGACGCAGCGTCAAAGTCAAGACATTTTCCCGCTTATTTCAGAAAGAATTTCACCAGATTCATCTTTCCTTTTGTAAATGGAGGATAACAGACCGGAAGATTCCAGTCAGCGGGTTTATAAAATACACTTTTTTCATGAGTAAATGTATCAAAGCTATACTTTCCGTGATATTGTCCCATTCCGGATGCTCCGACTCCCCCAAACGGAAGATCTGGATTGATCAGATGACTGATCGTATCATTGACACATACACCGCCCGAAGACACCCGTTCCAAAACGAACCTTTCTGCAGATCTTTTTTTCGTAAACAGATACAGCGCAAGTGGTTTTGCTCTTTTATTCACAAAACGTACTGCATCTTCCAGCTTGTGGTATGACAGAACCGGCAATATCGGACCGAACAGTTCTTCCTGCATAGACGCCGCATTCTGATCCTTTCCGAGATCCAGAATGGCCGGCTCGATATAACGCTGCAGTGCATCTGCCTCTCCTCCGCAGAACAAATATTTCGCATCCTGCTCCAGTATTTTCTGCAGACGCTCCATGTGCTGTTTATTTACAATTCGTCCAAAATCCGGATTTTCCTTGATTTCTTTTCCATATAGATGAGAAAATGCTGTTTTCATCTCTGTTAAGAACTGCTGTTTTCTGCTCTCATCCACAAGCACATAATCCGGCGCCACACAGGTCTGTCCCGCATTCATGAGTTTTCCCCACGCAATTCTTCTTGCCGCCTCTTTTATATTTGCAGTTTTTTCGATAATAACCGGACTTTTTCCACCTAACTCCAATGTCACCGGCGTCAGATTTTCTGCTGCCGCTTTCATAACGATCCTTCCGACACGTTCACTTCCTGTAAAAAAGATATAATCAAATTTCTGAGAAAGTAATTCCTGATTGACCTCCACCCCGCCTTCCACACAGGCAATATATTCTTCTTTAAATGTAGAGTGTACGATCTGATACATTGCTTTTGAAACATGTGGGGTAAGTTCTGATGGTTTGAGTACTGCACAGTTTCCTGCCGCAATCGCTCCGATCAGAGGCTCTGCCAACAACTGTACCGGATAATTATATGGCCCCAGAATAAGCACACTTCCATAAGGTTCTTTTTGAATCTTACTTTTGCCCGGAAATAAATACAGCGGTGTTCTCACACGTTTTGGAGCCGACCATTTCTGAAGATTTTGAATCGTATATCGAATATCAGCAAGTACAAATCCAATCTCTGTGGCATAAGATTCAAATACAGATTTTCCAAGATCTTTCTTTAATGCCTCCTCCAAAACCGTTTCATTTTTTCGCATTGCATCTGCCAACAGTTGTAACTGGCAGATACGAAATGCAAGATCACGAGTCCGTCCGGTTTCAAAAAATTGTTTTTGTGCCTCTGTTAACTTTGAAAACATTCTATTTTTCTCCATATCTTTTTACACATTAGCTCCTTTCTTCGGATGTTCATATTTCTCAATTATAACACTGCCGTATCGCCTTCTCAATTCATCTTTGATTCCTTTTCGCACAATCGGCAATTTTATTTTTGACAATTTCTTTCATTTCAGTCGGGATATGATATAATCATTTTGCGAAATGTTGTTCAAAAAAATGATACAGAAAGAAGGACCATATATTTATGAAAACAAATTCAAAAAAATGGTTGAAACGCCTGGGAATCTTCCTCGGAACTCTGATACTGATCGTAGTCGGCTATGTTGTTTATGTATTTTCCAGTTACTATCGTCTGGAAGACAAGCAAAAACTGACGATCACCGGAAAATCTACAGAAAAGGCAAAAACCAGAAAAAGTTACCGCATCACATCTGGAAATATCGGTTTCGGCGCATACAGTGACGACTATTCTTTCTTTATGGACGGTGGAAAAGAAAGCCGTGCCCGTTCCAAAGATGCCGTCATTGAAAATGTCAGCAGCTATGCAGAAGCTGTAGCTCAATTAAACCCGGATTTTATGCTGTTCCAGGAAGTGGATATTGACGGAACAAGAAGTTATCATGTGGATGAACGCAAATTATTGCTTTCACAGACACTTTCAACCGATAACACCTCACGAAATTACACATTTGCTCAGAACTATGACAGCCCTTATCTGTTCTACCCGATTCTGGAGCCACACGGAAAGAACAAATCCGGTATGCTTACAATTTCTAATATGGAGATCACGGAATCCATCAGACGCTCTTTACCGATCGAGGATGGATTTATGAAGCTGCTGGATCTGGATCGCTGCTATAACGTCAACCGGATTCCAACAGAAAACGGAAAGAAACTTGTCCTGTACAATCTGCATCTTTCCGCTTATACATCTGATCCGAGCACCGCCGACAATCAGCTGCGGATGCTGTTTGAGGATATGAAAAAAGAATATGACGCTGGAAATTATATTGTTGCGGGCGGTGATTTTAACAAAGATCTGCTTGGAAATTCTGCTGAGATTTTTGGTCACAAGGAATTAGAAGACAACTGGGCAAAACCGATATCCGAAGAACTGATTCCTGATTTCATACAGTTGATCGCACCGTTTGATGAGAAAAATCCGGTACCGTCCTGCCGAAACGCAGATCAGCCTTACAGCGAATCTGATTTTGTTGTAACAGTAGATGGTTTTCTGGTATCTGATAATGTGACTGTAGAAGATGCACTGGTTCTGGATACCGGTTTTAAATGGAGTGATCATAATCCGGTTTATATGGATTTTGTTTTAGAGTAAAAAAGTACAGGCTGATGTTTTGCAAAGAACACCAGCCTGTATTTCTATTCATAATGTGTTTTTACATATTCATCCATCGCATCTGCGATCATTTTCGAATACTTCACCGCCTCTACCACGGTCTTTGCACCGGTCACTACATCTCCGGATGCGAAAATCCCCGGCATGGTGGTCTCTCCATTTGCATCTGTCTTGAGCAATCCCCGATCATCTACCTGCAGCTCTTTATCCCGGTTCACGATCCGATCCTGCGGTCCCTGAGAAATCGAAATAATGATACTGTCAGCCGGAACAAGCCTGGCAGTCTCTTCTTTTTTCACCAGTTTTCCATCTTCGGTCCATTCCACATCACAGATAATGGCTCCTTCATCCCGGATTTCAATGGCCGTCTGCAGATATTCGAACTCTACTCCGTCCAGTTTTGCATACTCCACCTCTTTTGGGGATGCCGCCGGAATTTCTGTGATGGAATAGACGGTTACATGCCGGGAGCCTTTACGAATTGCCGTTCTTGCCACATCCATTGCCGCATTCCCCGCACCGATGACAAGTACCCGTTCTCCCAGATCATAGACATCCGGATTGTTCAGATAATTGATTCCGTAGTGCACATTTCCAAATGTTTCTCCCGGTATATGCAGCTGATACGGTCTCCAGGTTCCTGTTCCGATAAATACGGCATGATATCCGTCTCTTAAAAGATCTTCCACACCTGTGGAACCACCCAGCGCAAAATTGGGCCTAAATAAGATACCCAGCTCTTTCATTTTTACATAATAGCGGTCTAAAATGGACTTTGGCAGACGAAATTCAGGAATTCCATAACGCATGATTCCTCCGATCTTCTCTTTTACCTCAAAAATCGTCACTTTATATCCTCTGCACGCCATCAAAATAGCGATTGTGATTCCTGCCGGACCCGCGCCGACAACTGCGATCCGTTTGCCGTTTTTCGGAAGCTGCTCCAGCTTCATCCGGTCAAAGCAGGTATCTGAAATATAATTTTCAATCGAAGAAATATGCACCGGTTCTCCTTTTATGCCTTTCACACAATGCCCTTCACACTGTTTTTCGTGGTCACAGACCAGAGAACAGATGACAGACAGCGGATTGTTGGCAAACACCATTTCTGCCGCCTCCGGCATCTCTCCTTGCAGCAGCATCTGGATCATCACAGGAATCGGGGTATGGATCGGACACCCTTCCTGACATCTCGGTTTTTTACAGTTTAAACATCTTTTTGCTTCATCAATGACATGCAGTCCCATTGTTATTACAACTCCTTACTTTACGATCTGTTATCCGGATAGATGATTTGTATTTTTATGCACAATAACAATTTATCACACAAAAAAAGAAAGTCAACAATCGTTATTTTGTTGACTTTCCTGTTATTTTATTCACTTATTGAAGATCTTATAATCTGCATTTAAAATCTTCATATCCGAACGATTTCACGATCTCACATTCTCCACTTTCGCGTTCCCACACAATATCCGGAAGACGCATTCCATTGAATGTATTATTTTTTACAGTCGTATAGATCGCCATATCTCCAAATGTGAGTCTGTCTCCTACTTTCAGCGGCTGATCAAAAGAATAACTTCCGATCACATCTCCTGCCAGACAGGTCGGACCGCCAAGCAGATACGTATATTCTTTTTCCTTCGCCTCTCCAGAATCAAACAGAGGCGGGCGATACGGCATCTCGATCACATCCGGCATATGACACGCTGCAGAGACATCCAGTACCGCAATATCATTATGTACAATATCTTCCACTGTTGTGATCAAATGGCCCGCATTTAACGCCACCGCTTCTCCCGGTTCCAGATAGACCTGTACATTGTAGGTGTCCTGAATCCTGCGCACACAGGAGATCAGAAGCTCTCTGTCATAATCCGCTCTTGTAATATGATGACCGCCGCCAAAATTCACCCATTTTAACTGTTTCATCCACTTGCCGAACTTTTCTTCCACTGCTTTCAACGTGATTTCCAGAGCATCTGCATTCTGCTCACAGAGTGTGTGAAAATGCAGTCCCTCTACGTAAGATGGCAGTGTTTCCGGAAATTCGGATACCAGAATCCCAAGACGGGAGCCCGGTGCACAAGGATCATAAATCGCATGCTCTCCCTGCGTGGAACATTCCGGATTTACACGGATCCCCACACTTTTTCCGGCTTTTGCAGCACGTTCTCCGAAACACTCAAGCTGTGAAAACGAATTAAACACGAGATGTTCGCAGCTTTCCAGCACCTCTTCAAATTCATCTTCCCGATATGCCGGAGAAAAAATATGATTTTCTTTGCCCATACATTCTTTCCCGAGCTTTGCTTCATACAAGCCGCTGGCAGTCGTTCCATCCAGATACTCTCCGATGAGAGGATAACAGGAATACATAGAAAATGCTTTCTGTGCCAGCAGGATCTTACATCCGCTCTGCTGTCGGATTTCCTGTAAAATCTGCAGATTCTTTTTCATTTCTGACTCCATGATGACATAGCATGGAGTCCTTAATTCTTCTCTTTTCATTTCTGATGTCCGTTTCTTAATCTACCATCTGAGGGTTTTCTACCACTTTCCATGGAAGTCCAAACTCATTGAGGGCATCCATAAACGGATCCGGATCAAACTCTTCGATATTGTAAACACCGTCTTTGTCCCATGTCTTTGTCATGAGCATCATAGCACCGATCATTGCCGGAACACCTGTAGTATAGGCAACGGCCTGTGATCCCACTTCTTTATAGCACTCTTCATGATCGCATACATTGTAAATATAGATCGTCTTCTCTTTTCCGTCTTTCTTTCCTGTAAAAATACATCCAATATTTGTCTTTCCTTTTGTTCTCGGTCCAAGAGATGCCGGATCCGGAAGAACAGCTTTCAAAAACTGAAGCGGTACGATTTCTTTTCCTTCGTACATAATCGGCTCAATGGATGTCATTCCTACATTTTCCAGACATTTCAGATGTGTCAGATAGCTCTGTCCAAATGTCATAAAGAAACGGATTCTTTTGATTCCCGGAATATTCAGTGCCAGAGATTCGATTTCTTCATGGTGCAGAAGATACATATCTTTCATTCCCACTTCCGGAAAATCGTATTCTCTCTTGATCTCCATCGGCTCTGTCTCTACCCAGTGTCCGTCTTCCCAGTAAGAACCTTTTGCAGAAACCTCGCGGATGTTGATCTCCGGATTGAAGTTCGTTGCAAACGGATAGCCGTGATCTCCTCCATTGCAGTCCAGAATATCGATATAATTAATCTCGTCAAAATAATGTTTCAGCGCATATGCAGAAAATACTCCTGTTACTCCGGGATCAAATCCACTTCCCAACAACGCCGTAATTCCTGCTTTTTCAAATTTCTCACGGTATGCCCACTGCCATTTATATTCGAATTTTGCAGTATCTTCCGGCTCATAATTTGCAGTGTCTACATAATCCACTCCTGTCGCAAGGCAGGCATCCATAATTGTAAGATCCTGATATGGAAGTGCCAGATTCAGTACTACGTCCGGTTTTTCCCTTTCGATCAGTGCAATCAGTTCTTCTGGGTTATCTGCATCCACCTGTGCAGTTGTAATCGTTCCGTTGTAGGAAGCCTGCAGTTTTTCTTTCAATGCCTCACATTTTGAAACCGTACGGCTGGCAATACAGATCGCATCAAACACTTTACTGTTCTGACAACATTTGTGTACAGCTACACTTGCAACTCCGCCACATCCAACAATCAATACTTTTCCCATTTTTTTATCTCCTTCTTTCTTGTTTTTTCTTCTATTAAACTTGCAGTGCAAGTAAAAATTCTCTGATAATCTTTCCGGCTACTGCTGTGGAAACTCCACTTGGATCATAAACCGGGCTCAGTTCATTCACATCACATCCGACCACGTTGACTCCCTGTGCTGTCTGGATCACAGCATTCATCAGTTCCACAAATGTGACACCGCCCGCCTCCGGAGTTCCTGTTCCCGGAAATACAGACGGATCCAGCACATCCAGATCCAGTGTGATGTATACCGGTTTTCCCTGCAGTTTCTCAATTACTTCTGCCAGTCCGTCAAGATTGAACTTATGCATCTTCACATGCCCTTCTCTTGCCCAGCGAAACTCTTCTCTGTCACCGGATCGGATTCCAAACTGATAGATCCTGTCATCTCCCAAAAGCTCCCAGCATCTTCTCAGTACACAGGCATGAGAATATTGAACGCCCAGATAATCTTCTCTTAAATCTGCATGTGCATCAAAGTGGATGATATGCAGATCCGGATATTTCTCTGCTGCTGCACGGACACTTCCCAGTGTCACCAGATGCTCTCCGCCGATCATAAACGGAATTTTCCCGCTGCTTAAAATAATCTCGGTACAATCCTGAATCTCAGCCAGCACTTTTTCCGTATCTCCGATCGGCAGCTCCAGATCTCCACTGTCAAAAATCTTATAATCTGTCAGATCTTTTCCCTGATACGGACTGTAAGTTTCCAGTCCATAAGACTCATTGCGAATTGCCTGACTTCCAAATCTTGCCCCCGGACGGTAGGAAGTCGTGGAATCAAAAGGTGCACCGAACAACACGATCTCTGATTCATTATACTCCGCATCACATCCGATGAACGTCATTACATTTTTATTCAACATCTTTTACAAGCTCCTCCACATACGCCGGTAATGCAAAGACTCCGTGGTGCACTCTCGGCAGATAATATTTTGTATGAATCCCCCGCAGATTCCAGGAAACTCCATCCAGGTCATTGAGCGGATGGTATTTCTTAGACGCAAATCCGAACAGCCAGTGTCCTGACGGATAGGACGGAATATGCGCCTGATAAATCTTACTGATCGGGAAGGATTCTATAATTCTCTTGTGCATTCTCTGACACTGAAATGCCTCTTCTGTATAAAACGGACTTTCATGCTGGTTGATCATGATCCCGTCTTCATGCAGGGCATTGTAACAATTGCCGTAAAATTCCTTTGTAAACAATCCCTCCGCAGGACCAAACGGATTTGGAGAATCAATCAGGATCAGATCATACACATTGGATCTGGAACGCACAAACCGCAGTCCATCTTCATTATAGATTGTCACGCGATCGTCATCCAGGCTGCTTGCAATCTGCGGAAAATATTTCCGACAGACTTCAACCAGAAGAGGATCTACTTCTACGACGTCTATCTTCTGAATGGTATTATATTTTGCAAGCTCCCGCACACATCCGCCGTCACCTCCGCCGATGACCAGCACATTCTCTACCTTCGGATGTACTGCCATAGGAACATGCGCCATCATCTCATGGTAGATAAATTCATCTTTTTCTGTCAGCATCAGATCTCCGTCCGCTACGAGAATCTTACCAAATTCTTTTGATTCGAGAACATCGATTCGCTGAAACTCGCTCTGCGCACTGAACAGCTGCTTGTCCACACGGATGGACAGTTTCACATTGTCCGTGTGTTCATCTGAAAACCACATTTCCATCACTTTTATCCCCCTTATATCAGAACATTTAAATATTCGATTGCCGCATCTTCAGGTCCCGTCATGGAACACCCCTTTTCTTTGGCATAGAGAATATACTCGATTACATCTTTTGTGATCTTCTCTCCCGGTGCCAGAATCGGAATTCCAGGCGGATAACACATTACGAACTCACTGCAGATTCTGCCTTCTGACTCCCGGATCGGCACTGCCTCTTTTTCCGCATAGAAAGAATCCTGCGGACTCATGATGACCTCTGGTTCAATATATTCCTGGCTGAGCATACCCGTCTTGTCTTTCTGATATCTGCGCTTTACTTCTGCCAGTGCACTTACCAGACGCTCAATCTCCTGGATCCGGTCTCCGATAGACAGATATGCCAGAATATTCCCGATATCTCCAAATTCGATCTGAATATCATACTCATCCCGCAGAATATCATAGACCTCGATTCCCGCAAGACCAATTTCCAGCGTATGGATGGACAGCTTCGTTGTATCAAAATCATAAATACTGTCTCCATTGATCAGCTCTTTTGAAAATGCATAATATCCTCCGATCCGATTGATCTCTTCTCTTGCATAATCCGCCAGCGCCGCCACTCTTGCAAAAGATTCCTTGCCGCGCAACACCAGATTTCTTCTGGAAATATCCAGACTGGACAGTAAAAGATAGGAACCGCTGGTGGTCTGCGTCAGGTTGATGATCTGTCTCACATAACCCGCATGCATAGACGGACCTACAAGCAAAAAGGAACTCTGTGTGAGACTTCCGCCTGATTTGTGCATACTCACAGATGCCATATCTGCCCCTGCCTCCATTGCTGAAACCGGCAGATTCTCTCCAAAATAAAAATGTGTTCCATGGGCTTCATCTACCAGAACCTTCATGCCGTGAGCGTGTGCTTTTTTTACGATAGAACGTAAATCAGAACAAATTCCGTAATACGTCGGATTGTTCACAAATACAGCTACCGCATCCGGATGCTTCTGAATCGCCAGTTCTACCTGAGACACTTTCATACCAAGTGAAATTCCCAGACTGTGCTCCACATCCGGATTGACATAGATCGGAATCGCTCCGCATAACACCAATGCGTTGATCACACTGCGGTGTACATTTCTCGGTAATATGATCTTATCCCCCTTCTTACAGCAGGAAAGTACCATCGCCTGCACCGAGGATGTCGTTCCCCCTACCATCAGAAATGCATGACTTGCATGAAATGCCTCTGCTGCCAGCTGTTCTGCATCTTTGATAACAGAAACCGGATGACACAGATTGTCCAGCGGTTTCATGGAATTGACATCAATACTGACACAGCGTTCTCCCAGTAATTCCACCAGTTCTTTATTTCCTCTTCCGTGCTTATGTCCCGGAACATCAAACGGTACGATCCGCATCCGCCGGAACCGCTCTAATGCTTCATAGATCGGAGCATTCTCCTGTGATAAATTCTTCATCTTTCTTTCACCTCGCCCTTTTTTGTCAATTCCCCTTTACTTCTGAATGTTTGTGATATAAAAAAAGCGCAGAAAAACGTACGTTACATCTACATTCTTTCTTGCGCTTGCTATGCTTCTTTATATAATGCCAATCTCCTGCTTAAGTACAGGAGCTTTGTCTTTTCTTCTAAGTATAAGCACTACAGATATAAAGGTTTTCGAGTCTATATAGCAAATATTTTACTTTTAATACTCTTATTGACCGTTTCACAAGTTGATGTGCTGTTTACGCACCGGTTATAAAGTAACCAACTTATAAAATTTAAGCTTTTAACTTAATCAATAATGCAGCTTCTGCTGCGTTAAATATTTGCATGGAACTCTCAATATCCGTTCGTTCTCCATACGAATCTATTATACGTGCATAGGTTTCGAATTGCAAGAACTTTTTCCTGAGATTTCTTTCAATCAGATGAGCGCCTGTTACTGTTCACACCAATCCCCGCCTATCCATGCGCAATCGTCGTGCTTGCGCACAAACTAAATGAAGGAGATGCATTTAACATCTCCTCTTCTCTGTGATAAAACAATCTCTCTTTTATAAGTTTCCCCGCATACGATAGGTTCTTTGACTCTGTATCGTATGATGTTCTCCGCGCTTCCCGCTTCGAATCTCGTGTTTTTCATGATGCTTTCCAAGCCCATTTTGAAGCAGTGTCTTATTCTCTGACTTCAGCACTTCCTGCGGATATTCTCTTGCATCATCAACTGCAAACCAAAAGCGCATCCTCTGTGCTGCAAACCAGCTCGACAACCGCGGGGTATTTAATTTTTCCTCTGCTGAATGTTCATTGTTATAAATCTGATACTCTGAACATACCCAGACAAATATCACTGTCGTAATTGCCAAAATACATGTTCCAATCAATGCTTCCGTCATAACCGTACACTCCTTCCTCTTACTTTATAGTATAATTGTAGCTCTTTTTAATTCAAAATTCAATGTTTTCAGATATATTTATCTTTTAAATTTTATTTTTCTCGCTTTACAAACAAAATAACTAATTGTAATTATAACCATCATTACTGTTATTACAATCAAAATATCGGGACGTACCCAAAATGTAATCTTTCCCGCAAGAAATACACTTGTCGGACCGTCCGATCCTCCTGTAATACTGACCGTCTCATTGGCGATCTCTGTATGGATTTCGGCAAATTCCGACTTTATACGATATTCCTGATACATCAGATATCCGGACAGAGTTCCCGATAAAAGGGTCAAAATAATTAAAACAGAACCTATCCAGCCAATTTTGAACTCTCTTTTAACTGCATTTTCCCGCAAAATTTCTTCTGCGATTTTTTTGTCTCTCCCTGATGCGCAACCGCCTCTTCTTCCGAAACTCCGTTTTCGATCATATCCGAAATTATTTCTTCATAATATGCAAGATACTTCTCCCGTTCATCCTTTTTTAATTTTCTCAGACTGTATCGAAGATTCTTGATAAACTGTTCCTTCTTCATTTCTCATCCTCCTCTGCAATATAATCCAATATTTTTAACAACTGTGCTCTGTCTTTGTCAAAATTTTTCAGATACTGTCTTCCCTCTTCTGTTAGATGAAAATATTTCCGCAATCGATTATTGTACTGTGTGGTATAGGATTTTACTTTTCCACCCATCTCCAATCTTCGCAAAATAGGATACAAAGTGGATTCTGAAATTTCAATCAGATCAGAAACATCTCTTATAATCTGGTATCCGTAGGAATCTTCCTTTCTCAATACTGCTAAAACACATAATTCCAACATTCTTTTTGATGCAAATCACCTTGACTTCATCGAAGCATTTGCTATAATTTGCTTATAGAATTCCTCTGCTGATGGAGGAAATAACTATGGCGAAACGAACATTACAGGAACTTACTAAGGAAAGCCGTGAAATGGAGGAACGTTTCATGATTTTAGAAGAGATGTTGAGAGATGAGCGTGCGGCCGGACGCAGAGAGGGTTTACAAGAAGGTGAACTTAACGGTCAAAGAGCTATGCTACGCAGTTTTTTAGAAGATCTTGGATCTATACCACCAGAACTTGAAAAGAAACTCTTTGAGGAATCAGATGCAACTGTTCTGAAAAACTGGTTAAAAATTGCAGCTACATCAAAAAGTATCGAAGAATTTATACAAAAAATCCAGTAATTCTTTACTGGACTGTCAAGTTATCTTATGCTTTTGGGTATTATAGCGGGACATCCCCCATATTCAAAAGCATGTCACAACGCAATCTATGCCTGATCAGGCAGTACTTATCAAAAAAGATGCAGAGGAATTCTATTGTTTTTTAACAACAAAGTGTACAAGCACTCTTTTTGGAATGCCCGTACACTTTTCTTTTTACAACCCTTTTGTAATCTCTCTCGCTACATACACACCACTCGCTGATGCATGGGACAGAGAATGTGTCACTCCACTTCCGTCACCGATCACGTACAGACCTTTGTACATGGTCTCCAGATGTTCATCCAGTTCTACTTCCATATTATAGAACTTGACTTCCACACCGTAAAGCAAAGTATCATCATTGGCTGTACCCGGAGCGATCTTATCCAGTGCGTAGATCATCTCGATAATTCCATCCAGGATTCGTTTCGGAAGCACAAGGCTTAAGTCTCCCGGCTCTGCCGCAAGTGTCGGTCTGACAAATCCATCCTCAATTCTGTCATGGGTGCTTCGTCTTCCACGGATCAGGTCACCGAATCTCTGCACGATCACACCGCCGCCCAGCATATTGGACAGTCTGGCAATACTCTCTCCGTATCCGTTGCTGTCTTTAAACGGCTCTGAGAAATGCTTTGCCACAAGCAGTGCAAAGTTTGTATTTTCTGTCTGCTTTTCTGTATCTTCGTAGCTGTGTCCGTTTACAGTTACGATTCCGTTTGTATTTTCATTTACTACGATTCCGTATGGATTCATGCAGAATGTACGGACTTTATCCTCAAATTTTTCTGTACGGTATACAATCTTGCTTTCATACAGTTCATCTGTCAAATGGGAGAACACTGCTGCCGGCAGTTCTACGCGGACACCAAGATCTACACGGTTGGATTTTGTCGGGATCTTCATGTCGCGACAGACTTCTTCCATCCATTTACTTCCGCTTCTTCCTACTGAAACAATACACTTCTCGCATTCATCACGGTCTTCTCCATGTGTCACGATATAGCCGTTTTCTGTCTTCTCCAGCTTGTCCACATAGTAATTGAAACGGAATTCTACTTTATCTTTTAATTCTGCGTACAGATTTTCCAGGACTACATAGTTGATATCTGTTCCCAGATGACGGACAGATGCTTCCAACAACTTTAATTTATTCTGCAGACACAGCTTTTTGAACTTGCTTCCTGCAGTGGAATACATCTTGGTTCCTTTTCCACCGTATTCCACATTGATCTCATCCACATAGCGCATCAGATCAATGGCAGTGTCTTTTCCGATATACTCGTACAATGTTCCGCCAAAATCGTTTGTAATATTATATTTTCCATCCGAAAAAGCTCCGGCGCCTCCAAATCCATTCATGATGGCACAGGTCTTGCAGTTGATACAGCTTTTTACCTTCACTCCGTCAATCGGACATTTTCTTTTCTCCAGAGGATTTCCCGCTTCCAGAACCGCAATTTTCAGCTGCGGTGCATCTTTCACCAGCTCATATGCCGCAAAGATTCCTCCCGGACCTGCTCCAATAATGATCACGTCATACTGACTCATATGTTTCTCCTTTCGTTACGGTCATTTTACTCTCACTGTTTCTATTATAGCCAACCATCACGAAAAAAGAAACTGTTTTCCGGATTCTTATGAAATCCTTCCGTTTTCCATCTGATATACCTTTTCCGCCACAGCCATGGTCGATTCTCTGTGGGATACTAAAATAACAGTCTTGTCTTTCCCCATTTTTTTCAGAGATCTTAAGATAATACTTTCATTCAGAGAATCCAGATTGCTGGTCGGCTCATCCAGAAGCAAAAGCGGTGCATCGTGCAGAAATGCTCTTGCCACGCCGATCCTCTGTTTTTCTCCTCCGGAAAGGGTATCTCCCAACTCTCCGACCAGCGTATCGTATCCATTTGGAAGGCTTTCTATAAATTCATGCAGAGATGCTTTTTTTGCTGCCTCTACGATTTCTTCTCTGGAAGCCCCCGGCTTTGCGATCGCAATGTTGTTGGCGATTGAATCGTGGAACAGACACGTCTCCTGTGTCACATAGCTTTCCATATCACGCAGCTCGTTTGTATTGATACCGGACAGTTTTCTGTCTCCCATTCGGATCACTCCGCTGTGTACATCATAAAAACGCATCAGCAGCTTTAACAGCGTTGATTTTCCGGAACCGCTTCTTCCATGGATTCCAATCCGGCTGCCTTTCGAAATCGAGATCGAATAGTCTTTTAAAATCTGTTCTTCTTCATAAGCAAAATCAATGTTTTCACAATTGATATCTGCAAATTCTGCGGTTGCCTGACCGGATACTTCTTCAATCTGCGGTTCTTCTTCCAAAAGGGATAACACACGCTCTCCACTTGCCAGTGTCTGCATCAGATTGTTTGACAGACTGGACAGAGCAACAACCGGTCCAAAAGAGCTCATCATCAGGATCGTACAGAGCAGTACTGCGTCAAATCCGATCTCCCCCTGCTGATGCAGCCATGTTGTAAGGAACAGCATTCCAAAAGAGAAAATCAGGATCAGGACATTTGTTCCTCCCCTTTGTGTTCCTTCCAGTTTCTTCATTTCTTTCTGTTTCGCATCCAGTTCCACACTTTTGCGTTCCATCTGCTCTTCCCGTTTTTCTCCGCATCCATACTGGATCGTCTCATCCAGACCGCGAAGACTGTTCAGAACGAAGCTGTTCAGATCCCCGAAACGGGTACGAAATTCCATTCCTTTTTCTGAACCTCGTCTGGAATTCCACATGGGCATCAGAACTCCAATTGCAAGATATCCCACAAGGGCGAACAGACCGATCAGCACATGATATCGGAGAAAGAAAATTTCCATGATCAGGGATGTCAGGAATGCGATTGCGATCGGCGAAATCGTATGCGCATAAAATACTTCCAGAAGCTCAATATCTGTTGTGATGATCGAGATCAGATTTCCTTTGTCTCTTCCGTCCAGTTTTGCAGGACAGAGCTTTCTCAAAACCGCAAATACTTTGTGACGGATCAGTGCCAGCAGCTTAAACGCAATATAATGGTTGCATGCCTGCTCTCCATAGTGCAGAATTCCGCGCAGTACCGCAATCACTGCAAGGCAGACAAACAATGTCGTCAGAGAAACTCCCTGCCATATTCCCATAATCTGCAGGATTCCAACTCCTGCCAGTACGGTGAGAAAGATCGCACAAAGATATCCTGTGACACCTAGCAGAATCGCTGCTGCCATAACGTGCATCAGGGGACGGATCAGTCCGATCAGTTTTCCCATAATCTGTATTCCACTTCTTCGCTTCATGCTCTTCCCTCCCTTACCTGACACAATTCCTGCTGTTTCTGATACATATTTGCATAGCTTCCTGCTTTTTTCATAAGTTCTCCATGTGTGCCGCTCTCTGTAATCTGACCGTTTTCCAACATATAAATCTGATCAGATGCCACCACATTTGCAAGCCGGTGAGAGATAAACAGAATCGTTTTCGTCTTTGCCAGCTCCCGGATCACTTCCATGATCTGATCCTCACTTTCCACATCAATATTGGACGCTGCCTCATCAAAAATATACATCGGCGTATCATGAAGAAGTGCTCTGGCGATGGCAAGACGCTGTCTTTGTCCGCCGGAAAAATTACTTCCCTGTTCTTCCAGCATCGTATTCAATCCATTTTGTGCCTGCAAAAACTCATACAGATTTACCTGCCTGAGCGCTGCTTCCATCTGTTCTCTCGACACAGATGGATCCGCCATTTTCAGGTTTTCTTCTACCGTTCCCTTGAACAGATAACTGTTATGTCTCACCAAGGTGATCTTATCCATCAGACTGGACTCTTTGATTTCCTGAATCGGTACATTATTGATCTGGATCTGTCCCGAAAATGTACGATTCTTCCCTGTCAAAAGTGCCGCAATGGTACTTTTTCCACAACCGGACAGACCCACCAGAGAGACAAATTTTCCGGATGGTATGGTCAGCGAAATATCCCGTAATACCTTTCGCTCCGGCTCATAGGAAAATTCCACATGCTGCAGTGTGACGTCCATTTGTTCGCCCTCAATCTCGTGCTCTCCCCGTTTTGGCTCTTCCATATCCAGAATCTTAAAAATCTTGTCACTTGCCGACATTCCGTTCATGGCAATGTGGAAGAAAGAACCCAGCAAACGCAGTGGAATGAAAAATTCAGATGCAAGCAGAATAATCGTAAACGCCCCTGCGAGTGATACATTTCCTGCCAGATACTCTTTGACAGTCACAATCATTCCAATTGCTGCTCCGCCATATGCTACAATATCCATCACACTGACAGAATTAAGCTGCATAGTGAGCACTTTCATCGTGATCTTACGAAACCGCTCTGATTCGTCGTCCATTTCTTTGGCTTTTTGCTCATCTGCCTGATAAATCTTTAAGGTTGTGAGTCCTTGCAGGTTCTCTAAGAAACTGTCACCAAGTTCTGTATAGATTCCCCAGTATTTGCTCAGCAGTTTCTTTGCGAATTTCTGTACTGCCACGATCGACATCGGAATCAGCGGTACACATACAAGAAGCACAATACATGCCTTGATGCTGATCGGTGACAATACCGCAAACAATGTGATCGGTGCAAGCAGACTGTAGAACAGCTGCGGAAGATATCTCCCATAATAAATCTCCAGCTGCTCGACTCCTTCCGCAGACACCTGAACCACCTCGGAAGTAGATACCTTTTCTTTATAGGCCGCTCCCAAACGCAGCAGCTTCTCATAAATCTGCTTTCTTAAAACCGTCTTTACATCCGCACTTGCCCGATAAGAGGCATATGCAGCTCCTTTTTCGCACAGAAAACGCGCACAGATTGCCAGGATCACAATTCCTGCCGTTTGCAGCATCACCTGCTGATCCAATGTTTTTTCAAACAGCTGCTGGATCATATTTCCTGCCGCAAACACTGCTGCGATCTGAAACAGCAGTGCGATCCACTGCCAGAAAATATTAGCTCCGATATATTTTCCCGAGCCCTTCAACAGCTTGAGTAGTCTCGTCTTAATCATATGTTTCTTTCCTTCCCATTCTCTTTTTTTCTTTTGCAGAAGTGATCACGTGCCGGATTGCCATGATTGGATGATAAAATAACATTCTCGGTCCGGCAAACCGCATCACATTTCGAATTTCTTCTCTCATCTGCGGCTTGTAACAATGTACCCTGCAGTTACTGCAGAATGTCTTTGTCTCCATAAACGGACATTTATCCACACGCATTGCGGCATAGTCTCTGAGTTTTTCACACTCCTCGCACAGTCCATGATGTTTTTCCACAGTTTTATGTTTTTTCCGGCAATAAAGGTGGATCATCAGATCCACGATCTGCTTTTCTTTTTCCCGTTTGTTCTGCACTTGCTGACTCTTTTTTATATCTTTCATTTAAGCCGCCTCAATTCTGATCGTCTTGATTTTTGTAAAGAAATATACATATTTAAAAAGGATCAGCAGAAGAATAAAAATACGCCCCGGCAGATTGCTCATCATAAAAAATGCACACATCAGCATTGCGGATGCCGGAAGCAGAATACACAGCTTTGTCTTTAATGTCATGGCACGCTCCTTTACAAAGCTGTCCAGATGATTTTTGTAAAGCTTCGTCCCCATAAACCACTTGTGAAATCTTTCCGATCCTCTTGCAAAACAAAAAGATGCCACCAGCAAGAATGGAGTTGTCGGCAAAATCGGCAGGATCACTCCCACTGCTCCGATTCCAAGACATAAAAACGCTGCTGCCAGCCATAACATTTTCAATGGGTTTTTTCTCATACGCTCTCCTTTTTTCACTTCTACCAAAAGTTTTTATCATCTATTTTTCAATAGTCTCAACTAACAAAGTGATGCTACCATAATTGATAATTATTTTCAAGTAAATTTTTACAGGAAATCAGAAGAACTTTCTGTGAATTTGCTGTTCAAAAGAAAAATCCATGATATGATAAGGAACAAATGTAGAAAATAATTTGATTTGACAAGGTGATTTTATGGATAAATTTGAAAAACGATGGATTCGACGTGAATTTAATAAAACAAACGGTATGATTTTTCTTTACAAGATCTTATTTGGCCAACTCACTTTTTTGATCATGATGGCGATGTACCGGCTGTTTCCGGTTGACGAACATTTTAATGACGGAGCTGTCTGGTATCTGATCTCCGGCTTTCTCTGTCTCGGGATCTTTGTCATATGGCGCAGACCTTCCTTTTTCCGTACGCAGATTTTTCCGGTACATTCTCATATGAGCCCGGGAAAATTTCTCAGCTTTTTCGGGATTTTTATGATCGCACAGAACGCTTCTTCCGTTCTTTATGTACTTATGGAAATGGGAGCACAGCACTTCGGTTTTACATTTGCGCGTTCTCTGGAAGCTGCTACGGGAGGCTCTGTTACGATCTCTATGCTTCTCTACTCCGGATTTGCTGCTCCGCTGATCGAGGAATTCATTTTCCGCGGTGCTGTTTTAAAGACATTGGAGCCTTTCGGCAAGTGGTTCGCACTTTTGGCCTCCTCACTTGCCTTTGCTCTCATGCACGGAAATTTTGCACAGATTCCTTTTGCAATGGCTGCCGGACTGATCCTTGGATATATCGCTATGGAATACTCGATCTGGTACAGTCTCCTTTTGCATATTTCCAACAATCTGATCCTGGGAGATGTTCTGCCCCGTATTGCAGGCATAATGCCTGGCAACAGCGGAAATATCCTGTACAATGTGATCACCAATCTGCTCGTCATCCTTGGAATTGTGCTCCTGCTTCGAAAATACCGCTCCATTCCCCGCATCTGCAGCAGCGAGTCTCACAATACGGGGAAACTGTTATTTTTATATTTTACTTCCGTTTTTGGAATTTTATTTACACTGTCCTGTATCTGGAGCGGATTTGCCGGAATCAGTCCGCTGTAGTGTTTCTTTTTAATAACTCTACCACATACTGCTGAGCTTTTTCCCCGTATAAAAAGACATCGTACAGATTTCCGTTCTGACTTTCCCTCTCTTCTGCCCGGATGCCCAGCGCTTCTCCTTTTTCTGTCAGAAAGGTTCTGCTGTATCCGTTCCAGAACTTCTGCTCCAGATACCCTTCTGCCAGAAGTTCCTCAGTAATGGATTTGATCGTCAGACGCTTCATCGTCTTTTCATCCCGCAGTGCATTGATAGATGCCACGAATTCGCTGATTGTCGTCTCCGTGACAAAAGCGATCTGCTGTTCCATTTCCTCTGTCAGATGAAATGCCTCTTTTCTTCCTTTTTTTGCCCGCTCTGTCAGCGGAATCTCTGAAGCACCATAGTTCGTTTCCTCGGCTCCGTATGCCTCCTTATCTCCATTCGTAATATCACGAATGCAGTATAAAAACGCCTCCCCATACTGTTCCAGTTTTCTGGCGCCCATCCCGTTAGCTGTCAGCATTTCTTCTTTTGTGAGAGGGATTTTCACGCACATATCATGAAGCGTCTTATCAGATGCCACCATATACGGCGGAATGGATTTTTCTTTTGCCAGTTCGCTGCGCAGCTTTCGGAGTTCTTCAAACAGATGCTGCGCTTTTTCACTCAGGTCTCCCAGTCCTTTCACACCTCGCCTTGCAGATGTTTTCTGTACTTCCGCTTTTCTGTATGCGATCACAAACGGATCCGTCCCTTGAAGCAATTCTTCTGATGTATCTGTGAGCTTCAGTAATGCGTATTTATCTTTCGTCTGGCACAGATAGCCTCGCTCCAGCATCGCCTGAATGATCTCTTTGATGCGTTCCTGTCCGATTTTGCTTTGTTTTCCATAACAAAGATTGTCGTTCATCCGGTAATTTCGGATTTTTGCAGTATTTTCGCCGAGCAGCGTGCCTGCTATCATGTTCACCCCGAATCTCTGCCCGGACTCACGGACGCATTCAATCACATCTGCTGCCGCTTCTGTTGCATCCATCTCTTCCAGTTCCTCCAGACAGTTGGAGCAGTTTCCACAGAGCTCTTTTGCCTGTTCCCCAAAATAACCGAGAATATAATTTCGCAGGCATCCCGTAGTCGTACAGTAGGTTGTCATCTTCTGAAGCCGCTCCCGATCCTGCACCTGGATATTCTGCATCTCTTCCGCTGTGTATTCTCCATAGTTTTCCTTGCTTTCCAGCAGAAACTGATTGATAACGACGTCCTGAGGCGAATAGTAAATGATGCATTCTGACGGCTCCGAATCCCGTCCGGCTCTTCCCGCTTCCTGATAATAATTTTCCAGACTTTGGGGCATATTGTAATGCAGGACATACCGGACATTGGACTTATCAATCCCCATTCCAAACGCATTGGTTGCGATCATCACCTGGATCCGATCGTAAATAAAATCCTCCTGACTGCTCTTTCTTGCCTCATTGCCCATTCCCGCGTGATATCTGCCCACTGAAAATCCCGCACTTTCCAGAAACAGGTAAAGTTCATCCACATTCTTTCTTGTGGCACAGTAAATAATTCCGCTTTCATCCGAATGTTTTTCCAGATACTCCCGGATTCTTTCTTTTTTCTCTTTTGTTCTCTGCACCTCAAAATACAGATTTTCCCGGTCAAATCCTGTCACTGCCACATAAGGATTCTGCAGCTTCAGTACTTCCCGGATGTCTGTCTGTACACGCTTTGTTGCCGTGGCAGTAAAGGCTGTCACGATCGGACGGACAGGAAGCTGGCGGATAAATGAAACAATCCGCACATAACTCGGTCTGAAATCCTGTCCCCACTGAGAAATACAGTGTGCCTCGTCAATCGTCACCATAGAGATTTCGGCATGACAGGCAAAGTCGAGAAACCTTGGAGTCTCCAGACGCTCCGGCGCCACATAGACGATTTTGTATCGTCCCGCTTTTGCAAATTCCAAAGCCTTTGCAACCTGGTTTTCTGTCAGCGAACTGTTGATATACGCCGCATGGATCCCTGCTTCGTTCAATGCTTTTACCTGATCCATCATCAGAGAAATTAACGGTGAGATTACAATGGTGATCCCCGAAAGCATCAGCGCCGGAACTTGATAGCAAAGAGATTTTCCTGCCCCGGTCGGCATGATGGCAAGCGCATCTCTTCCGCCTAAAATCTGATCGATGATCTCCTCCTGTCCCGGACGAAATGAATCGTATCCAAAATATGTTTTTAAAATCTGTAGTTTTTCCCCTTCCACTGCCAGACCTCCTCTCTTTCTAAATTCCAAGCGTCTTTCGCACTTGTTCTCTTCTCTGATAAAACTCCTGATAAAATGACCCGTCATCCTCTGCTTCGTATGGAGTCTGATAAAACAATCGCAGAATATACGTCGTAAGGATCTGGATATTCTCTTTTTCCAGCTCTCCTATTGACTCTTCGCAAGTCAGAAGAAATTGGTGCCAGTCTGAAATGTACTGCTCATAAGCTTTCAGGTTGGTAATTCCGAGCCATTTTTTCACTTTCACCTTTCCGCGGTTCTCTTTTTTGCATTCTTTTGTCAGAAGAAAATATCGAAATCCCTCTTCTTCATACAGCCTTCCCAGCGGAAACAGTCGGCAGATTCCCGACCGAAACGCATGAATCCCACATCTTTCGTTCTCATCCAGAAACGGACAGGCATCCGTCTTAGGATCCATTTTTAAATTTGGAAGGATCATACCATCTACTACATTTAACTCGATCTCCTGATTCAGAAGCCCGGCAAAATCCTTTCCGGTTGCCTGTTTCAAATGAAACAGATCGATGGGATCCAGAATAATAGATTTCCCCATTCCGCGACAGCATGCCGAACACCCCTGACACTCATAACAATCTGCCTTTACCATATCATTTGAAGTATATAATTTTCCATCTGAAATCTCATTTAAATCTACATTACGCCTCATACAAGCTCCTTTATCATCTAAAATATTTCTAACCAGTTTATTTTAACACGCTTTTTATGGACTGGACAACAGCAACTATTTCTCCGTCATTTTTGCCAATTTTATATCCATTTCTCCACTTTTTTATTGCAATATGATACAATACAAAAACAAACAACCTAACAAAGGAGGGCACACTATATGAATCACCTGAATTCTATTTATCAGCGTCTGCAGTCTAATTATAGCGATTGTGATATCACATACGCTCCCGGGCTTTTGACTGTAAAGTGCAAAAACGGTGAAATCCGGGCAGACGGTTTTCGTACCTGCTTTCTCGAAGATGGAAAGACCGTACAGGAGCTTTTGGAAAAAAACGATGACAATCTCTATGAAGAAATGGAACGATTTATCCTTTATCTGCAGGAAGGCGGAGCAAATCTGGAGACAGAGTCACTTCCATCGGAAATTCCGGAGACAGACGATGAGGATGGAAAAATATCCGATACAGCAGATCAGTCCATGACGTTCTCCCCGAATCCAGAAGGAGTGGTCAAACCACCTCGTAAATGGCCGGCACTCCTTTCCGGTATTGTGATCATTTTGTACAGTCTCCTGGGACTGTTTATGACACTGTTTTATATGGGGGATGCCCTTTCTGTCGGGATTGCACTGGGAATTGTGATGCATGTGAGCATTCTTCTGTCCGGTATCGCCTTGCTGGTTTGTCGTGCTCCAAAACTGCCGGAACATTCCCGTCCTGTCATTTGTATCTAGGAGCGGCTTTTCGTTTCTGTTTTAGCGTTTATTGTCTGGCCACTGGCACTTTTTCTTTTGTTGATTGCTTTCGGATACTGCGTCCAGCCTCCTCTGGATGTTCCATTTGGTCTGATTATGTTTCTGATTGGACTGGGACTTCTCATCTGCGAGATCTGGATGCTGCTGGCCGGAAAAAACCGCAGATTGTACGTTTTTGAAAACGGAAGTCTGACTTATATGACAAGCTGGGGACGCAAACGTGAACTTCTTCCCGGACAGCGATTTTCCATCCGCTTCGGAGCCAATGACTCCATTCAGTTTTTAAATGCGGACAAAAAGAAAATTTTCGCGATCGAACGTAATATGCGCGGCGTAGACAAACTGGCGGACTGGGTCGAATCCAGAGAGATTCCGCTTGAGATAACAAAGTTAAAAGAACAACAGATTCAGCAGGAAGAAGGAATCGAACCTGTCATTCAATGGCGGGAAGAATATACAACCAGACTTCACAGCCACCTAAAAGAAATCCGACTTGGGAAATGGCTGGTACTGGCACTCTTCTGGGCCGGCAGTATCATTCCGCTTTTCTTTTTCATCGCAGGAGCCTTGAAGTTCAGCCAGACCATCTACCTGATGGCAGCTTCTCCCCTTCCATTGATTGTATATTATCTGGCGTTTGCGCCTGTCCTGACACTAAACGGAAAGCAAAAAGGCGCCACTGCAGAATGGCAGTCTCACCATATCCGCATTTCTCTCCCTCTGGTTTTGCTTCCTGCATTGTGGCTGATGTCAGTATTTCACTACGGTCTGGAGCAAGTACTGATTATGGAAGAAAAATGGTACACACTGGCATTCTGGTTTGGACTTGGCGCAATCTTTATCATCGCCTTTGTTCTTCGCACTCCAAAACGTCTGCGTGGAGAAGGGCTTTTCATGATCGGTCTGTCACTCCTGTTGGTGGCAGAACCGATGATGTATGCCGGTAATTTTGCCCTGTGTGGAGAGGAAACCCACTATCCGGCAAAAGTACTGGAACGAAATATAGAACAAGACGATGACGATGATTCTCTGGAATATTCTTTGACTGTGCAGTTGGATGACGGAACAGCTTTTGAATTTCCTGTTACTGAAGAGTTGTATGAAATGGAAGAGTCCGGAACAGAATTTGTTGTATGTCAGAGAGGAAATCCATTGGGTGTGCGAATGCTGGATCTGCACTTGCCGCCGGAAAAATAGTCACAGATATTTTTATAAATGGAACTGATAAATCAAAATTACAATAAGGAGAAAAAATATGTTCAATATAATAGAATTGTTATTTCCTGTGATCTTCATACTAATCTTTATAATGATTATATTCACTTTTGCAAAGGGGATTTCTACTTGGCATAAAAACAATAATTCTCCCCGTTTAACTGTATCAGCAAGAATCGTTGCAAAACGCCAGAATACCACGTATCAAAATCATCCAAACGCTGGAGATACCTCAGGAGCTCATGGATATCATACAACATCCAGTACTACTTATTATGTCACTTTTCAAGTGGAAAGCGGTGACAGAATAGAGATGTCTGTATCCGGCTCAGAGTACGGAAAGCTTACAGAGGGCGATGAAGGAAAATTGACATTTCAAGGAACAAGATATTTACAATTCAATATGGAAAATTGAACAACAAATACATCATTGAACAGTGAATATTTCAATGATACAATTCTATCCATTAGAATAAATTATTAGGAGCAATACAGAAACTTATGGAAAAAAATACATTAGGTGAAACAATCTATCATTTACGTAAAAAATCTGGACTGACACAAGAGGCATTGGCAGATGGTATTTGCTCCCCTGTTTCTATCTCAAGGATAGAAAACGGAAAACAAATGCCATCGGGAAAAGTTTTAGAACAACTCCTTGCACGCCTTGGCACAAGTACTTATCAGCTCTGCAATATTTATTATGAAAACGAGTGTCAGTCATCCTTACGCCAAACTTTAGATGAAATCAGTGAACAAGTATCCGCAGGTGAATTTATTCAGGCAAAAAAGACATTACAGCAGCTTTCTACTGAAAAAATGGACATCGCTAATCTCCAGTACACCAAAATGATTCATGTGGCAATTCGTATGCATGATGGTGCTGCAGACAAGCAAATGGAAGATGAATTAACAAGCGCACTCCATCTGACGAAACCAAATATCGACTTCAACGATTTTCGCAGGGAGTTGTTTTCCCCTACGGAGGCTAATATTCTTGTCATGCTGACAGCTGCAAAATATATGACAGGTAAAAATTTAGAAGCGATTCGCATTGGTGAGGAAACTCTGTTTGCCCTGGAACACAGCCATAGCCGCCTTTCTGACTATAAGGTTCTTCAGATCAATTTAGCGCATAATCTAAGTCAAATTCTGAAGGATGAAGGACGATATCAAGAAGCGCTTCTCTATGCAACAAAAGCAGAGAATCTCAGTATTTCCGGAACAGAACAGTTTCTCCTTCCGGAAATTGAATTTAGTATTGCCCAAATACTGAATCATATGCAAAAAAAACAAGAAAGTCGTATGCGTATACAATCTCTGATTCCCTATATGCGCCTGATCGGGAAAAAAGAAATCGCAGATTTGGCTCAAGAATATTTAGCAGAAAACTTAACAAACGATGTAAATTAAAACTATACATGGCTCGATATGGAAACGCCGCATTCTTCCCTTTACAATTTACTTGTCGAAGGGAGGTGTCAAGATGATGAAAAAAATAAAATGGGAAAACATCCTGCTGTTTTTTTTAGAATTGTTAGTAAATATAGCAACTGTAGGCGTCGCGATTTTATTAAATGCGTTAATTGATGCAGCACAAATTTCTATTACTAGTGGAAATACCTACTATTTGCAAAAGACTTTACTGATCAGCATTCTTTACGCTGTATGTTTAGGCATACTGATCTTTTTATCCAATCGGTACAAAGCTTGCTATATCAGAAAATGTTTGCTCGAGATGCGTAATATATTAGCAAGAGGTACTTTACAAGCAAATATCTCTGATTATGAAAATACAGGAAATGCATCCTATGTTACCACATTCAACCAAAATTTTTCTATCATTGAAGAAAAAGTGCTGCAAAACCGTATTTCCATTTTAGACTCTATTATTTGTATTGTATTTGCTGTTATTCTCCTTTTATACATGAATCCTATTATTGCTGTTGTTTCCATTATAGCGATGTCAATACCCAGCTTATTGCCAAATTTTTTCAATAAAGTACTTGGAAAAACACAACAAATGGTCATGGAATCTACAACAGCCTACAATGAAACAGTCTCAGACCTTCTTAATGGTTATGAAGTGGTAAAGACGTACCATGCAGAAGAGCAGATGCTTCATAAGTTTTCTATTGCAGCTCAAAAATTAGAACGTAGAAAAGAGCATTTTTCATCTTTGATGGCTGGTGTATATGGGGTAACTACGCTTTCATCTGTCGTTGTGCAATTCTTTATTATGGGGTTGGCTGGATTTTTCGCAGTCAAAGGATATATTACGATTGGCAGTATTGTCGCAGTCACTCAGCTTACCGGACAAGTGATTTCTCCTGCCTTCGAGCTTTCTGCAAAGATTAGCGAACTAAAGTCTGCCAGACCTGTATTGGATACTTTGCATACTCTTTCTCATCCTGAAATCCATGAGAAAAAAACAGGACACAAACTCAAAAAACATATTTCACTACGAAATGTAAGTTTCAAGTACGATGACAGAACTATCTTAAAAAATGTATCGGCCACTTTTGAAAAAGGAAAGAAATACGCGATTCTCGGAAAAAGCGGAAGCGGAAAAAGCACACTATTAAAACTCCTTGCAGGATATTATCCGGAATTCGAAGGAGAGATTTGTACAGATGAAATCGCAGCTCTTCCAGACAGACTGGCTATGATTCATCAAAAAACTTTTTTATTCAATGATAGTGTTCGAAATAACCTTACTCTGTGGAAATCATACACAGAAAACGAAATTTCAGAAGTTATTAAAAAAGCTGGATTAAAGGAAGTAATGGAACATTTGCCCCAAGGACTTGATACAATCATTGAAGAAAACGGTAGTAACTTTTCAGGAGGGGAATGTCAACGGCTTGCTATCGCCAGAGCATTACTGAGTGGAAAAGATATCCTGCTAATGGACGAAGCAACATCGGCATTGGATGAACAAACCGCAAATGATGTAGAAAACAGCATTTTATCATTGGAAAATATCACATGTATCAGCGTGACTCACAGACTCTCTCGTGAAAATATGAAAAAATATTCAGCAGTTTTGAAAATGGATAATGGAGAATTGCACGAAGATGTTCTATGACATTTCTGCAGAATCAGTAGAAATATATCGAAGAAATCATGTAAATTGTAACCTATTGCCTTACAGAATTGATGCAGATGTGCTATATTGAAAATGCAAAAAGAACAACCGCCCACAAGGGGTTGACCAATTAAAGAATGTACATAGAAAATACCACCCTCACTCGCCAAAGTATCATATCATTTTGAGGGTGGTTTTTCTATGGCTTAAATCATCAGTGACAAATCATGTAAATGAATGTCAGTAGTGATAAAATGAACATTCCAACGGCCATAAGGTCTTTAAAATCAAAGTGATTTTTATTATCGTTCATCAGCCCCCCCATTCTATGTAAAATAGAGGTCATCCACCCTGTAACACGGTTGTTCTACTTGAAGTGTTATCATATTCTTACTGATATTTCAATTCCCTGTTGCCCGTGCAGCCCTTCTCTAATAGTCTGCATTTACTCAAACATCTTCTTATAAAAATCAATTTTAATTCAACCGATCGTTCTCCTTACACAAACACTGCCAGCTTTTTTATGCAAAATCCCAATCCCAAAATCGCCTTTCACTTTCCTCAAGCAAAAGACGATTTTTACGATTTTCTTCTATTGTGCAGTATCCTTTGTAATCAGCTCCACTTCCACCGGGATGGTTTTTTCCACTGTTTCTCCCTGCAAAATCTGAATCGCGGTCTCAACTGCTGTCTCTCCCATCAGATTCGGTTTCTGTGCCACGGTTGCTGCCATTTTCCCTACTTTGACTGCTGCGACTGCATCGTCTGTCGCATCAAAACCAACTACCAGGATTTTCTTGTTTCCAACTGCTTCCACTGCTCCAAGTGCCATCTCATCATTATGTGCAAATACACCCTGAATTGCAGAATTTGCCTGCAGCATATTTTCCATCACGCTCATTCCCTCGGAACGGTTAAAATTCGCGGTCTGTTTGGAAACAACATTCAGCTTTTCATCTGCCACCAAATGGAATCCTTTTCCTCGCTCGATCGTTGCACTGGCGCCGGAAACGCCCTCCAGTTCTGCTACTTTTGCATTTTCTCCAAGAAGTGATACCATATATTCTGTTGCCATTTTCGCACCTTCCACATTGTCGGAAGCAATGGCACAGTCTACGTCTACTCCGTTTACACCACGGTCTACTGAAATCACTTTAATTCCTCTTGAAACCGCGTCCTTCACTGCCGGTGCAACTGCATCAGAATCCACCGGATTTACGATCAGGACACTGATATTTTTTGAGATCAGATCTTCGATATCGCTGGTCTGTTTTGCCGCGTCATCCCCGGCGTCTACCACGATCAGTTTTTCCCCTTCTGTTTTTGCCTTTTCTTTTGCACCTTCACTTAATGTGACAAAGAATGGGTTATTCAAGGTGGAAACGGAAAATCCAATACTGCCGTTTCCGGACATCTCACCTGATGCGTTTTCCGTTTCTCCGTCAATCGTAATGGCATTGCATCCTGTCAATCCAAACACCAGAACTGCCGCTGCCAGTATGCTTACAACTCTCTTCATTCTCATACCGCACTCTCCTCTCTTATCGTCTTCTGTCAGACAATACCGCGATCAAAATTACAATTCCTTTTACCACATCCTGATAATAAGAAGATACTCCCAGGATATTCAATCCGTTATTTAACACTGCAATGATCAAAACACCGATGAATGTTCCCCAGATTTTTCCGCGTCCTCCGTTCATGCTCGTTCCGCCAAGCGCTACGGCTGCAATCGCATCCAGTTCATATCCTTCTCCCAGTGTCGGCTGTGCAGAACCAAGACGGGATAATAAAATCAACCCGGAAAGTGCCGCCATACATCCGGAAATCGCATAAGCTGCCAGTTTTGTGCGGTCAATATTGACTCCTGCCAGATTGGCTGCTTTTGCATTGCTTCCTGTCGCATAAATATGACGTCCGAAAGTTGTTTTCTGCAGTACGAATAAGAAGATCACAAAAATCAGTAAAAACAAGATGACCGGAATCGGAATGTGATAAAAGTTTCCTTTTCCTACCACTTTCAGTGTAAAGCTGTCTCCCAGGTTGGAGATCGGTTTTCCATCCATATAGATCATCGTCAGTCCACGGAACACGGTCATTGTGATCAACGTTGCAATAAAGGGCTGTAATCTGCCTTTTGTTACAAGAAATCCACTGATACATCCAAATCCGGTTCCGATCACCAGCGCCAGGATCATTGCCAGTCCCACCGGCATTCCGCCTGAAATAAATCCTGCACACAATGCCGTCGTCAGAGCAAGTACCGAACCTACAGACAGGTCAATCCCGCCTGTCAGAATGACACAAGTCATACCAAATGCGATGAGCCCGTTAATAGAAGACTGTCGAAGCAGTGATAAGAAGTTCCCCACTGTCCGGAATTCCGGACTGATTGCTCCGATCACAACAATTAACAATACAAGCGCGATCAGCGCTCCCAGATCTTGTATATAATTTGCCGCTTTTTTCTTATTCATTGAGATTTCCTCCTGTCGCCAGAATCATAATATTTTCCTGATTTGCCTCTTCTTTGCTTAAAAATCCTCTCACCAGACCTTCTCTTACTACCATTACCCGGTCAGACATTCCGAGCACTTCCGGCAGTTCGGAAGATACCATAATAATCGCCACTCCCTTTGCGGCAAGATCATTGATAATACTATAGATTTCCTTTTTTGCCCCAATATCCACACCGCGGGTTGGTTCATCCAGAATCAACACTTTCGGATTCGTGTACATCCATTTTGCAAATACAACCTTCTGCTGGTTTCCACCGCTTAAGTTATTACATTCATGCTGCGGTCCAAAACACCGGATATGTAACTCCTCGATCCCCTTTTTGACCAGCTCTTTTTCTTTCTCTCTCTGGATCACCCCGTGTCTGGAAATACGCTTCAGATTTGCGAGAGAAATATTTTTCATAATGCTCTCTTCCAGCATCAGCCCTTCTACTTTCCGGTCTTCTGTGATAAATCCGATTCCGTTTTTCATTGCCTGTTTCGGCGTTTTGTTCTCAATCTGTTTTCCATTCAGAAAAATCTCTCCCGTCACATGCGGCATATTTCCAAAGATTGCCTGCATGATCTCCGTTCTTCCGGCTCCCATCAATCCGGATACTCCCAGCACTTCCCCTGCATGCACTTCAAAAGAAACCTTTTCAAATACGCCCGGACAGGTCAGATTTTTTACTTCCAGAACACGATCACCGATGCTTACGTTCCGCTGCGGATACCGCTCTCCAATCTCTCTTCCGATCATCATTTTGACTACATCATTCATATCTGTCTCAGAAATCTTCTTTGTGTCGATATAAGTTCCATCCCTCAGGATCGTAATCCGGTCGCACAGTTCAAAAATCTCTTCCATCCGGTGCGAAATATAAACAATGGATACGCCTTTTTCCCGAAGCCCATTGGCCACTTCAAACAGTACCCTGGTCTCACTCTGCGTCAACGCTGCCGTCGGTTCATCCATAATGATGACTTTGGCATCTGCCATCAGCGCCTTTGCAATCTCAACCATCTGCTGCTGTCCTACGGAAAGCTCTTCCATCCGCTGTCCAGGATCGATCTCTACGCCAAGGCGTTTCAAGATTTTTTCTCCTTCCCGGCGCATTGCTTTTTTGTCACATACACCGCACTTCTTTTTGATTTCTTTGCCGAGAAACATATTTTCTTCTACTGTCAGATCAAATAACACGTTCAGTTCCTGATGGATAAATACAATCCCTGCTTTTTCTGCTTCTCTGGCATTTTTGTAGCAGACTTCCTGTCCGTCCACGATCACCTGCCCCGCATCTTTTGTATAAACACCTGTCAAAATCTTCATCAACGTCGATTTTCCCGCACCGTTTTCTCCCATCAATGCATGAATTTCTCCGGTACTGAGTACAAATCCGGCATTGTTCAACACGGCATTGTTCCCAAAAGACTTGTTGATCCCTCTCATTTCAATTTCCATAAGCTGCTCTCCTCTCTTAGAAAATACAACCCGACTGTAAAATAATATTTGCATAAGGCGTTGTCTCTCCGGTTCGAATAACCGCCTTGCATGTTTTTGTCATTTTTTTCAGATCACTGTGCAAAACAAATTGTATCTCCGGTTTGAAACCCGTTTCATGCTTTGCAAAAAATTGTTCGATCTGACGGAGTATCTCCGGATTCTGAAGTTTCATCTCCTCTGCCAGTATGATCTTCTCTACTTTCATATCTGCCCCGACTTCTTCCAACACATCCATAAAAGACGGCTGTCCGAATTTTACGGCCAGATCGATCCGCTCTGTCTCATCCGGGATCGGCAGTCCGCAGTCTCCAATGCAGATTGTGTCCGTATGTCCCATATAAGACAGCACTCTGGAAATATCACTGTTTAAAATCCCCTGTTGTTTCATGCTCTTCCTCCCAGCTTTTCCAATTCTTCTTCGACTTCCTGTGCCATCGGCATTCCGCTCTGTGCCCCGAATTTTTCTGTGGATAAGCTGGCTGCCACATTCGCATACCGAAGTGCTGTCTCCATATCCGCTCCTTTTGCTCTCTGCAGGGCAAACGCACCGTTTAACGTATCTCCTGCCCCGGTCGTATCTGCCACATTCGCTTTTCTCGCCGGTACACTCAAGATTTCTCCATTCTTCAAACAAGTAATCACACCTCTGGAGCCCTGTGTGATGATCAGTTTTTCCGGATACTCTCTTAACAAGTCCTCTGTAGAATACTCCTCTCCAAAAATCAGGACCGCTTCATGTTCATTTGGTGTTACATACGTCACTTTTTCGATCACTTCCAACGGAACGTTTGACGCCGGAGCCGGATTTAACACTACCGGAATCTGATTGTCATAACAGAAATCTACAACATAATACACCGTATCCAGCGGAATCTCCTGCTGCAGCACAACCATATCAAAAGTCTTCAGCTCCTCTTTGATCCTGTCAATATAATCTCTGTCCACTTTCCCGTTTGCTCCCGGAACCACGATGATCGTATTGTCATTTTCTCCGACTGTGATCATAGCAATCCCTGTCGGAACTCCCTCTAAAACCTTGATATGTCCCGTCTCTACACCGACTTTCTTGAAATTCTCCAATAACCGGGTACCATTTGCGTCATCTCCAACACATCCGAACATCTCCACTTTTGCTCCGAGCTTTGCCATAGCAACCGCCTGATTCGCACCTTTCCCTCCCGGAATATAATGAAGGCTGTCTCCTCGAAGTGTCTCCCCTTTTAGCGGAATCCGCTCTGCGGTCACCGTCATATCCATGTTAATGCTTCCTACTACTGCCAGTTTCATTCTGCTTCTCCTTTCTTTTTCGTCGTCTGACGCCTGATCAGCTCAACATCAAATATATTTTCTTTCTGATACGAAATCTCTTCTCCATGATGGATGATCATCTGTACTGCCAGTTTTCCCATTTCTTCAATGGGCTGGGAAATGGTCGTCAGCTCCGGTGTCATTCTCCTGCTGAACTCAATATTGTCAAATCCGACCAGCTGTACATCTTCCGGGACTCTTCGCCCGTTCTGATGAAGCACCTTATAGACTGCCATTGCCGCCATGTCATTGCTCGCCAGGATTCCATCGGTATCCGGGTATCTGCGAATCAGTTCTTCTGCTGCCGCAAGTCCGGCATCGTAATCATAATCACAGTCGATCCAGACAGCTTTTCTTCCATACTTTCTGCACACATCCTCATATCCCTGATAACGCTGCTGCCCGCTGGAAAACTTCATCGGTCCCCGCAGGCACACAATATGCTGACAGCCGCATTCAATCAGATGCTCTGCCGCAAGTTTTCCGCCTTTGTAATGATCTGATTCGATAAATGCGATTTCCCGTCCCTTAGAAAGCTTTCTGTCCATCACGACAACCGGAAGTCCGCATTCTGCAATCTTCTTTCCGGTCCGATCGCTGTTGGTCATGATCACAATTCCATCTGCCTGCATCTGCACAAGCATCTGAATGTTCATCCGTTCTTTCTTCGGATTATTTGCTGAATTGCATAACAGCATCTTATATCCGTTTTGAAAGGCTTCCGCCTCCACTGCTTTGGCGATCTCACTGAAAAATGGATTTTCAATATTCGGAACGATCATTCCAATGATCTTTGATGATTTCTTAAACAATGCCCGCGCCAGTTCATTTGGCTTGAACCCTGTTTCTTGAATAGCATCAAGAACTCTTTGCTTCTTCTCCTCATCCACATTCGCTGTTCCATTCATCACTCTCGATACAGTAGCAGGTGAAACTCCTGCGATCTTTGCAACTTCTCTGATACTTGCCATCTTATGTCCTCTTTCTTTTGCTGCTGTGAAACTTTTTGAAACCCGTTTCATATCTTGATTTTATTATAGGCATAACTCCTGACATCTGTCAATCTCCTTTGTACACTTTGGTGGTATTGTATAGATATCTCCCTTTTCTTTTATTCCTATCGCCCAAAAACTCTACTTTTTTTATGCACAATCCCTATTTTATTTTTCCGTTTCCATTATACTTGACTGTTTCAGTCCAATATTGTAAGATGAGACAAAACGTCAGGGAGGTCAGATATGTTATTTACCAAAGAATGTGATTATGCAATCCGCATCATGCGTGCATTATCTTCCGGAGAGTTAATCAGTGTCTCACGAATCTGCGAGATGGAGCATCTGCCCTCTGCCATGACTTACAAGATTACCAGAAAGCTGGAAAAGTCCGGATTTTTAAAAAGCTGTCGGGGTACCAACGGGGGATATGCGCTCAACTTAAAGCTTGCAGATATTTCTCTCTATGATCTCTGCGCTGCCATAGATCCGGATATCCTTCTTTTAGAATGTATGAAAGAGGGTTATCATTGTTCTATGAACAGTCCGAAAAATCCATGTCTGGTACATCACGAATTCTGCCGGCTGCAGAATATGCTGGTACAGGAAATGAAACAAAAATCTCTTGCCGAATTATTTCGGTAAGTGTTTTTTTGCCCTAATCTTTACTATTTTAGTACAGTTTTATCAAAGGAGGATCTTACAAAATGAATCAATGTTATGGATGCAATACATGCAAAAGCGCAGACAAGCCTCTGGAAGGCTTTATCCGCTCGCTTCCGATGGAAACTTCCCATCACCGCGTGGAAGGACAGAGCACAAAATGTGGATTTGGACTGCAGGGAGTCTGTTGTCGTCTCTGCTCCAACGGTCCTTGCCGCATTACTCCAAATGCGCCGAGAGGAATCTGCGGTGCCGATGCCGATACGATCGTAACCCGCAATTTCTTAAGAGCAGTGGCTTCCGGAAGCGGATGCTATATCCATATCGTTGAGAATACTGCCCTCAATCTGAAGAAAACCGCCCAGATCAAAGGAGAATTAAAGGGTCTGAAATCGCTGGAGCATCTGGCGGAGATGTTTGGAATTACAGACGAAGATGTCTATGTAAAAGCAGAAAAAGTGGCAGATGCCGTACTTGCCGATCTGTACAAACCGGAATATGTTTCTGCAGAACTGATTGAGAAAATCGCATATGCACCACGTATTAAACGCTGGAAAGAACTGGGAATCATGCCGGGCGGTGCAAAAGCAGAGGTATTCAAAGGTGTTGTAAAATGTTCCACCAATCTGAACTCCGACCCTGTGGATATGCTTACCGACTGTCTGAAGCTTGGTATTTCCACCGGAGTGTATGGGCTGACCTTAACCAATCTGCTCAACGATGTTTTGCTCGGACAGCCGGAGCTTCGTCTGGCTCCGGTAGGACTTCGTGTGATCGATCCGGATTACATCAATATTATGATTACCGGACATCAGCACACGATTTTCGTAGATCTTCAGGAACGCCTGATTTCAGAAGAAGCAAAGAAAAAAGCGCAGGCTGTTGGTGCAAAGGGATTCAAGCTGGTAGGATGTACCTGCGTAGGACAGGACTTACAGCTCAGAGGCGCACACTATACCGAAATATTTGACGGTCATGCCGGAAACAACTATACAAGTGAAGCAATCCTGGCAACCGGAGCCATCGATGCAGTTCTTTCAGAATTTAACTGTACTCTTCCGGGAATCGAGCCAATCTGTGAAGAATTGAAGATCAAACAGGTCTGTCTGGATGATGTTGCAAAGAAAGCGAATGCGGAACTGATGCCGTTTGAATTTGAAAACCGCGAAGAACAAAGCAGCATTATTATTGATAAAATCATCGAAGCCTACAAGGAACGACGGGGAAGTGTTCCGTTACATCTCATGGAAGAACATGGAAATGACCATACATTAACGGGTGTCAGTGAAGGTTCTTTAAAATCCTTCCTGGGCGGAAAGTGGACACCGCTGATCGAACTGCTGGCATCCGGAGAGATCAAAGGTCTTGCCGGTGTGGTGGGATGCTCCAACCTGACTGCAGGCGGACATGATGTCTTAAGCGTGGAACTGACAAAAGAACTGATTTCTCGAGACATCCTCGTCCTCACTGCCGGATGTTCTTCAGGCGGAATCGAAAACTGCGGACTCATGACTCCGGAAGCTGCCAAATATGCCGGTCCAAAGCTGCGCGCTGTCTGTGAAAAACTGAACATTCCGCCGGTTTTGAATTTTGGTCCTTGTCTTGCGATCGGCCGTCTGGAAATCGTTGCAACAGAAATCGCCGCAGAGCTTGGCGTAGATCTTCCACAGCTTCCACTGGTGCTTTCTGCCGCACAGTGGCTGGAAGAGCAGGCACTGGCTGACGGATGCTTCGGACTTGCACTGGGACTTCCGCTGCACCTTGGACTTCCTCCGTTCGTAACAGGAAGCAAAACTGCAGTCAAAGTACTCACGGAAGATATGAAAGAACTGACCGGAGGACAGGTCATCATCAACGGAGATGCGAAAGAATCTGCTGATATCCTGGAGCAGATTATTCTGGAAAAACGCCAGGGCTTACATATATAGGAGGTGCCGCTATGAGACGAATTATGATCGATGCCTCAAAGTGCGATGGATGCAAAAACTGCACCATCGCCTGTATGCAGGCGCACCGGGAAACACCGGGAACTGTTTATGATCTGGATCTGACGGATATCCGCAATGAATCCAGAAACCACATCGAAAAGCTGCCGGACGGAACCTATCGCCCTATTTTTTGCAGACACTGCGATCAGCCGGAATGCGTGATGTCCTGTATGAGCGGTGCTCTGACAAAGGATCCGAAAACGGGACTCGTATCTTATGATGAAACAAAATGTGGCTCCTGCTTTATGTGCGTTATGAATTGCCCGTTCGGCGTCCTCAAAGCAGATACTGCCACCCGTACCAAAGTCGTAAAGTGCGACTTCTGCCTGCAGGACGGTGCAGAACCCAACTGCGTAAAAGCCTGTCCAAAACAGGCAATCTATGTTGAGGAGGTGTCATTATGATGCATGTTATTATCGGAGTGGGGGCTGCCGGGATCACCGCAGCAAAAACCATTCGCAGCCAGCAGCCGGATGCCTCTATTACCATGATTTCCACAGATGAGCATGTACACTCCCGCTGCATGCTTCACCGTTATTTGAGCCATGAACGTCAGGAAGATACCTTGTCCTTTGTAGAACCTGACTTTTTTGAAACCAATAAAATCGAATGGATCAAGGGTGTTTCTGTAAAAACAGTGGATGTAAAAAACCAGCAGGTTCTGCTTGATAATGACACATCCTGCCACTATGACAAACTCCTGATCACAACCGGTGCAAACAGCTTCATCCCGCCTGTTGGACAGTTCCGTGAGGCAAACAATGTATTCGGACTGCGGCATCTTTCGGATGCTCAGGCGATCCGCCCGCTGGCCGATCAGGCAGAACAGATTCTGATCGTTGGTTCCGGTCTGGTTGGAATGGACGCTGCCTATGCATTTCTCGAGCAGGGTAAAGAGGTTACTGTTGTGGAAATGGCAGATCGTATTCTTCCGATCCAGTTAAATGAAACTGCCGGAACTGCCTATCGGAAATTATTTGAAGAACACGGATGCCGTTTTCTTCTTGGAAAAAAGGCTTCTGAAACGCATATGAACAGCAATGGTTCAATCGACTATGTCCTTCTGGATGATGGCACCCGGGTAGACTGTGATCTGGTCATTGTTGCTGCCGGTGTTCGTCCCGCAGTTGAATGCGTACTGGATACTTCGATCGAAGTAGATCGTTTTATTAAAGTGTCTGACACCATGGAAACCAACTGTAAAGATATTTACGCTGCCGGAGATGTAACGGGACTGTCCGGAATCTGGCCAAATGCTATGAAACAGGGACAGGTTGCCGCTATGAATATGTGCGGAATTAAAACACTTTACGAAGACCGTTACGCTATGAAAAATACGATGAACTTCTATGGACTGGTTACGCTTTCCCTTGGAAGAGGAACAGAAGAAGAGGGAGATGTTGTTCTCGAACAGGAAGATTCTCACAATTATAAACGTGCCATTTTACGAGATGGAAAATTAGACAGTATTTTATTACAGGGAAGTATTGATTATTCCGGAATTTATCAATATCTGATCAAACATAAGATCGACCTTTCCGGTATGGAAAAAGATGTTTTTCATCTGTCTTTCGCTGATTTTTACGGAGTGAAAGAAAACGGCGGATATTGTTATCAGGATCAGGCATAAAGTAAAAGCATTCCTGCATGGATCATTGCTTCTTGGCATATGATTTCCGGCAGGAATGCTTTTTATTTTATTATCTCGCAGATTCACCAACTGCAGCTGCTCCGCTCAATCCGTCTTCACTCTTTTTCTGGTCATAAACCTCTCTGTCTAAAAGCTGCTCGGATTTTGCGACAAGAACTGCTGCTGTTGCCGCACCTGTCACATTTGTTGCTGTACGCATCATATCGACAACGCTTGAGATCGGAACCAGAAGTACAATAATCTCTACCGGAAGTCCTGCTGCAGTAAACAGTGCTGTGGTTGTTACTGTGGAGGTTCCCGGAACTCCTACTGTTCCGATGGAAACGATCAGTGTCAATACGATCAGAAATACATACTGACCAATGGAGTACGGAATATCAAATATATTGATGGCAAGTACAGCCAGAAGTGTCGGCCAGATTCCCGCACATGCCGGCATTCCCAGGTTTGCTCCAAGGGCTGCGACAAATGACGCAATATCCTCATTGACTCCCAGCCTGGATACCAGCTGTTTTACGCTGACCGGAATGGTTCCCACGCTGGACTGGGACGTAAATGCTTTTTTCTTCCCAGATAGGACAGCAGTACAAACAGAACTACTGTAATCGCCACTGCCGCTATCGCTAAAACATCAATATCCATTATTTTACTCCTTTAAATGCCGCATCAAGATCTGCGATCAGATCTTCTACTTTTTCAATTCCGATTGAAAGCCGGATCGTGTTTGGTTTGATTCCCTGATCTAACAATTCTTCCTCCGTACACTGGCTGTGAGTGGTGGTTGCCGGATGAATCACCAGAGATTTCACGTCTGCTACATTTGCCAGCAGGGAAAAGATAGACAGCTGATCGATAAATGCCTGGGCCGTCTGCGCATCTCCCTTAATCTCAAAAGTAAAGATAGAGCCGCCTCCGTTCGGGAGATATCTCTTATATAATTCATGGGTTGACTCCGTTTCCAGTGACGGATGGTGTACAGCCTCTACCTGCGGATGATTCGCAAGATACTCCACGATCTTCAGCGCATTGCTCACATGCCGCTCAACACGCAGAGATAATGTCTCCAGCCCCTGCAGGAAGATAAAGGAATGGAACGGAGAAAGTGTTGCACCCGTATCACGCAGGATCACTGCACGGATATAGGTTACAAATGCCGCACTGCCTGCTGCATCTGAGAACGATACACCATGATAACTCGGGTTGGCTTCTGAAATCCACGGATATTTGCCGGATGCCTTCCAGTCAAACTTTCCACTGTCAACGATCACGCCTCCAATCGCTGTTCCATGACCGCCGATAAATTTCGTTGCGGAGTGAATCACCAAATCTGCACCATGTTCGATCGGCCGGATCAGATACGGTGTTGCAAATGTAGAATCTACTACCAACGGAATATTGTGTCTGTGCGCGATCTCTGCCACCTTCTCCAGATCGATCAGATTTGAATTCGGATTTCCAAGTGTCTCTACAAATATCGCTTTTGTATTTTCCTGAATGGCTGCCTCAAAAGATCCTTCTTTCTCAGGGTCCACAAACGTTGTTGTCACATCGTTTGTGAGCGGAAGAGTATGCGCCAGAAGATTGTATGTGCCGCCGTAGATGGTCTTGGATGCCACAATATGCTCTCCCGCCTTTGCAAGTGCCTGAAATGCATAGGCAATTGCTGCCGCACCGGATGCTACAGCCAGCGCTGCCACACCGCCTTCTAATGCTGCAATACGCTGTTCGAAAATATCCTGTGTCGGATTTGTCAGTCTTCCATATATATTTCCTGCATCACGGAGTCCGAAGCGGTCTGCCGCATGCTGTGAGTCGTGAAATACATAAGAGGTTGTTGCATAGATCGGGACTGCTCTTGCATCTGTAACCGGATCTGCCTGTTCCTGTCCAATGTGTAATTGTTTTGTCTCAAATCCCCAGTTTTTAGAATCTCTGATATCTGCCATTTCTATTTCCTCCTTCTTTGGAATCTGTTTCTTTCTTAATTCCTTGTAATCATATTAACATAGTAGGATTTATTTGTCCAATATAGATTGAGAATATCCTGTTATAGATTTATTTTATAGCAGACTCATTGTTTTGTATGGCTGCTTTAACCGTATCCAGAAACATTTCATGTATTCTGTTGTCCTGATCTAATTCCGGATGAAATGCCAGCCCAAACTGTGTCCCGTATTTTACTGCCACGATCCGATCATCTACTGCCGCAAGAACTTCTACTCCTTTTCCAACTTTTTCAATATATGGAGCTCTTATAAATGTCATCGGTATTTTCCCGATTCCCTTCATTTCCTGTACTGTACGGAAACTTCCAAGCTGTCTGCCATAACCGTTTCTTTTCACCGCTGCCGGCAATGTTGCAAAATAAATATTCCGGTCATTTGTCAAATTTTCCGCCAGAAGGATCAGGCCGGCACAAGTTGCCAGCACCGGCAGTCCTTCTTCGATTTTCTGCTTCAATATCTGATACATGTCCAGCTCTTTCAGAAGTTTTCCCTGCACAGTACTCTCACCTCCGGGAAGGATCAATCCATCAAACGGTTTCATCAGGTCCTCTTTTTTGCGGAGTTCCATACATTCTATTCCCAGGTCTTCTATTTTCTTCCGATGTTCCGCAAATGCTCCCTGTACTGCAAGTACTGCGATCTTCATTCTATCTGCCCCTTTCCGCCATCAAAAGTTCTATCTCCTGTTCATTAATTCCTACCATTGCCTCTCCCAGATCCTCAGAAAGCTCTGCCAGCATCCTGTAGTCTTCAAAGTTTGTTACCGCTTTTACAATTGCTTCTGCCCGCTTTCTCGGATCTCCTGACTTAAAAATACCAGATCCCACAAATACGCCTTCTGCACCAAGCTGCATCATCAGCGCCGCATCCGCCGGAGTTGCGATGCCTCCCGCCGCGAAGTTTACAACAGGAATACGCCCGTTATGATGTACATATTCAACCAATTCATACGGTACATTTAGGGCCTTTGCTTCCTCAAACAGCTCATCCTCCCTCATGGAGACCAGTTTTACAATTTCCCGCTTCATCATTCTCATATGTCTGACTGCCTGTATCACATCTCCTGTTCCCGGCTCTCCCTTTGTACGGATCATAGAAGCTCCTTCATTGATCCTTCTAAGCGCTTCTCCCAAATCTCTTGCACCACATACAAATGGTACCTGGAATTTGCGTTTATTAATATGATAAACATCATCTGCCGGAGAAAGTACTTCACTCTCATCAATATAATCAATTTCGATTGCCTCTAATATCTGTGCTTCAACAAAATGTCCGATCCTGCATTTTGCCATAACTGGAATGGATACTGCTTCCTGAATTTCCTTGATCATCTTCGGATCACTCATTCTGGATACTCCGCCCGCTGCACGGATATCAGCCGGAATCCTTTCCAGCGCCATCACTGCACATGCTCCCGCCTCCTCTGCAATCCTTGCCTGTTCCGGTGTTGTCACATCCATGATCACTCCGCCTTTTAACATCTGTGCTAACTGCTTGTTGAGCTCATATCTTTCTGCACTCATTTGCTGTACCTCCTCTTAATTGCTATCATTTTTATATGAATACTACATTAAGATTGGCTTTTCTTAAATATCCAGTTTTAACGTTTTTAACCATGCCAGTTTTAAAAACAAAAAAGCTACCGCTATTATTTCCAATATTTTTCTACTTCCTGCTCAGCCTCTTGGAAAGAAAGCTGGAACTTTTCCTGTACCTTTGCACACACGCATTCTTTTTCCATTCCCATTTCCTGTAATAATTCTACAGTTGCCTGTCTTCTGCCTTCCCTTCTGCCTTCTTTCAATCCAGTGTTTTTATAAACCGTAGAAAAGTACTGGTGATCTCGAATCGCACGCTCTCTTGCCTCATATTCCAGACGCTTCTCCTCATCCGCACTGATCCGGTTCAAATCCTCATACGCCTTCTTAATATATTCGCTTTTTTCCGCTGCCATTTCAAATTCCTCCTTGGTTTCTGCATTGATAAACTGAAGCCATTTCAGCAGCTCTGTCTCCGGATACTCATATTTTGCCAGTTTCGGGAGTTCCAATGTGTGGATCTCAACTTTATCACTGTACATCTTTCTCCCCTGATCTGACCAGAAGTGAAAACAGGAGTAATATTCTTCATCTTCAAACATGGTAAAATTCAAAATCCCGATATGAATACATTTTTCTAATTTCTGATAGTCTTCTCCTGGTTTTAATTGATCGGTAAACATCTTCCCCAGATAGAACAACGTGCGTTCTGCCCAGTATTCACTAGCTGTCACCTGAATTTCAATGTCAATCTGCTCCTTGTTATTTAACAAAACCCGTACATCCAAAATTCCCAACTTATCATCTTTATCCTTCTGGCGCAAATGGGACGGCAAAATCCTGCTCTCAACGATTTCTCCCAGATCAATTCCAAGTACCGCCGCCAGAAATGCGTTGCGCACCTCTTCATCTTCCATCAGCTCTTTAAAACAGAAATCTACTTTTGGCTTCATTAAAAATTGTGTTGTTTTTTCCTTCTTCATACATGCTCCTCCTTGGTTTCTGATGGAATTCAGAAGATTTCGATGAGCATGTAACTGTATTCTTAATTTTATTATATCTTTTGACACGATGTTTCACAATCGCAAATACAGACAAACTCCATCTATTCTCTTGTTACTATGCACGGTAACGTCTTATCCATCTTTTCTGTGCGTTTATTTGGAAATTATTTTTGAATGGCATCTTATGCCATATTTGAAAACTGAAAGGGATTCCTTTCAAGATTGGTTTTATTATACTTGAAATTTTGTTGGGACACAATTAAATTTCCATGAATATGTTATAAATTTTTCCGTAAAAGTTACTGTTCACACCGGATGTTAAATATAGGTTCTGAACCGTCATGCTTGCATGTAAGGCAAAGAATCTATATTTAACATCTGGTGGAACCAGTCACCGCCCATACATAAGCAATCTAGCACGAAGTGCGGTACTGGAGTGCGCAAGCACGACGATTGCGCATGGATAGGTGGAGATTGGTGGGAACAGTAACTCCGTAAAAGTTACTATATGTGAAAAGAAACAAGGAAGCTGCACCTTTTTGCACAAACTTCCTTGTTTCTTTTCTCTATAAATTCCAGCGTTTTCCCTGAGATACTCGCAATCGGTTCATAGCTCTCGCCAGAGATGCCTGAGAATGATAATATTCCTGGATGCTCTGTTTCTGGCGGATTCGCTCCTCTGCACGCTCTTTCTGCTCCTGTGCATGACGGATATCAATCTCCTCCGGCTTTTCTGCTGTATCTACCAGCAGTGTCACACGGTTGTTGACTACCTCTGCAAATCCCCGGCCAAACGCAACTTCCATCCAGTTTCCTTCCTCGATTTCCATACGTCCCATTCCGATCGTCACTGCGATCACCATATTTTCATGGTTTGGCAGGATTCCTTTTTCTCCATCCGGCGCCGGAATCACAAGCTTTCTGCAGCGTCCTTCGTAAAAAACCCTGTCACTTGCGATGATTTTCAAACCAAATGTATCCATATGCCACGCTCCTATTCTGCAGCTTCCTCAGCTTTTGCCTTTGCAATGACATCGTCAATCGTTCCTACATTGAAAAATGCAGATTCCGGATAGGCATCCATCTCTCCGTCAATGATCATCTTAAATCCACGGATTGTCTCTTTTAACGGAACATATTTTCCAGGGATTCCTGTAAATGTCTCTGCTACAAAGAATGGCTGAGACAAAAATCTCTGGATTTTTCTCGCACGCATAACAGTTGCCTTATCTTCATCTGACAACTCTTCCATACCAAGAATTGCAATAATATCCTGCAGTTCTTTGTATTTCTGAAGAATTGCGATGACTTTATTTGCCACTTCGTAATGCTCTTCTCCGACTACATCTGCTTCCAGGATACGGGAGCTGGATTCCAGTGGATCTACCGCCGGATAGATACCCTGCTCTACAATCTTTCTGGAAAGTACAGTCGTTGCATCCAGATGTGCAAATGTTGTCGCCGGAGCCGGGTCAGTCAAATCGTCCGCCGGCACATAAACTGCCTGTACGGAAGTGACAGATCCGTTCTTTGTAGAAGCGATACGTTCCTGTAATTCACCCATTTCCGTTGCCAGTGTCGGCTGATATCCTACTGCAGACGGCATACGCCCAAGCAGTGCGGAAACCTCAGATCCGGCCTGTGTAAAACGGAAAATATTATCGATGAAAAGAAGTACGTTCTGATGCTGTTCATCACGGAAATATTCTGCCATTGTCAAACCAGTCTCAGCCACACGCATACGCGCTCCAGGCGGCTCATTCATCTGACCGAATACCAAAGCAGTCTTCTCCAGAACACCGGACTCTTTCATTTCAGACCAGAGGTCATTTCCCTCACGGGAACGCTCTCCGACTCCGGTAAAAATAGAGTATCCACCGTGCTCTGTCGCAATGTTTCGGATCAATTCCTGGATCAGCACCGTCTTACCGACTCCTGCACCACCGAACAATCCGATCTTACCGCCCTTTGCATATGGTGCAAGAAGGTCGATGACCTTGATTCCCGTCTCCAGGATCTCTACTACAGGGCTCTGATCTTCAAATGTAGGCGGTTCTCTGTGGATCACCCATTTTTCTGCATCCTCGATCTGTTCTCCATTATCAATTGTTTCACCTAATACATTAAACAGTCTGCCCAGTGTCTTCTCACCGACAGGAACTTTGATTCCTGCTCCGGTGGCTGTTACTTCCATATCTTTATGCAGTCCTTCACTGGCAGCAAGCATCAGGCAGCGCACCTCATTGTTTCCAAGGTGCTGTGCAACCTCCATGATGCATTTCTTTCCGTTATTTTCAACTTCCAGAGCATCCTTGATATAAGGAAGATTGCCGTCTTCAAATACTACGTCAACGACAGGTCCCATAACCTGTACAATTCGTCCTTTATTCATATGCTATTCTCACTTCCTTTTCTGCTTCTGCGCCTTCGCACCGCTGCAAACTTCCGTAATTTCCTGGGTAATTGCAGCCTGTCTGGCTCTGTTATATACGATTGACAACTCCCGGATCAGGCTTTCAGCGCTGTCTGTAGCAGCCTTCATCGCCATCATACGGGCATTGTGTTCACTGGCATATGCCTCTACCAGACATCCGTAGACCATACCAATGACATAGTTCGGAACAATACTGTCCATCACACTGTCTGCGGAAGGATACAGTTCAATTGCTTCCCGATACATATTCAGAGGCATTTTCATACTTCCGAAGTCTTTGGCCTCCAACGGAAGCAGTTTCAATTTTTCCGCATCTGTCTGTACCGAATTCTCCATGCGGGTGTATACAACATACACTTCATCCAGCTCCCCTGCCAGAAACTGATCGATCACCGACCAGCCAATATCTCTGGCACGGTGCATCGTCGGTTTCTGAACGGTATACTGGAAATTTGTGTCAATCTCTACATTATGTTTTGCAAAATAATGCCGTCCCAGCTCACCTACAACAAAGAGCTTGTGAATCCCCGGCTGTGCAAGGATCTCTTCTTCCAGCTTGATAATATTATGATTATAAGCTCCGGCAAGTCCCTTGTCTGCCGTAATTACGATCGAACCGATCCTTTTCTGCTCTGCCGGGATATCCTGGCGGGCATCAAAATAAGAATGCCGGATCTCTGGCACATGGCGCAGGATACGGGAAATCTCACCCTGAAGTCCATAAAAATACGGCTCTGTATCCGCCAGTTTTTTTCTGGCCTGCGTCATTTTTGAAGAGGAAATCATATACATCGCATTTGTGATCTTCATCGTATCTTTTACGCTGTTGATGCGGCTCTGTATTTCTCTGATATTTGCCATATTAACACCTGCTCTTCTTGAATTCCTTTGCGGTCTCCACGATCTTTTCGATCAGTTCTTCTGTCAGTACCTTTTTCTCTTCGATTTCCTGTCCGATTTCCGGATAATCTGAATCGAAATGACGAAGCAGGTCTGCCTGGAACTGTTTGATTTTTGCTTTTTCTATTCCAAGCATCACTTTATGTGTCGCCGCACACAGTGTGATGACCTTTTCATGCAGACTGAGCGGATGATAAAGCGGCTGCTTCAACAATTCCATCAAACCACTTCCATACTCCAGCTGTTCTTTTGTCGCAGCATCCAGATCGGAACTAAACTGCGTGAACACTTCCATCTCGCGGTACTGTGCCAGATCAATACGAATACTTCCGGATGCTTTTTTCATCGCTTTTGTCTGTGCGGCACCACCAACACGAGATACGGAAAGACCTACGTTTACGGCCGGTCTCATACCTGCTGCAAACAGATCGCTCTCCAGGAAGATCTGTCCGTCTGTAATGGAAATTACATTAGTCGGAATATATGCGGATACATCTCCTGCCTGCGTCTCAATGATTGGCAGTGCTGTAATAGAACCGCCTCCCAATTCATCACTCAGACGGCTGGAACGCTCCAACAGTCTGGAATGCAGATAGAATACATCTCCCGGATATGCCTCACGTCCCGGTGAACGACCGAGCAGCAGAGACAATGCACGATAGGCAACCGCATGTTTTGACAGATCATCATAGACGATCAGGACATCTTTTCCCTGATACATAAAATGCTCTGCCATTGCTGTTCCGGCATATGGTGCGATATACTGAAGCGGCGCACAGTCACTTGCTGTAGAAGATACCACAATCGTATAATCCAGTGCATCATTATTCTTCAATGTATTTACAACTTTTGCAACAGTAGAAGCCTTCTGTCCGATCGCCACATAAATACAGATTACATCTTTTCCCTTCTGATTCAGGATTGTATCCATCGCAATGGATGTTTTTCCTGTCTGACGGTCTCCGATGATCAGCTCTCTTTGCCCACGTCCGATCGGGAACATGGCATCGATGGAAAGGATTCCTGTTTCCATCGGTACGCTAACTGATTTTCTGTCAATAATTCCCGGCGCCTCCTGCTCGATCGGACGGTAATCATCTGCTTCGATCTCGCCTTTTCCATCAATCGGAGCTCCCAGTGCATTGACAACTCTTCCTACATATTTATTTCCAACCGGTACACCGGCCTTTTTTCCTGTACGAGTTACTTTTGTCCCTTCTTTGATATCTGTGTCCCGTCCAAAAAGAATGACTCCGATTTCATTTTTCTGAATATCCTGTACCATTCCTTTCAAACCCGTATCGAAGGTAACAATCTCTCCATACATTGCGTGATCAATCCCATAAATAGTCGCAATTCCGTCACCTACAGCAACGACTGTTCCCACTTCGCTGTCTTTGCTCACACTGTCAAAATTTTCTATCTCTTCTTTTAAAATAGAAATAATTTCATCTGAATTGATTGAACTCACCTTGTTCACCTCCAGGTTAATTTTTGTCCTAGTCTGTCCAGACGTCCTTTCAGACTCCAGTCATATTCATCGCTTCCTGTGCGCAGAACAAATCCGCCAAGCAGCGTACTGTCTGTCTGAATCTCAATCCTGGCCTTGCTCGCTTCATATTTTTTACAAAGGAACGCTTCCATATTTTTGAGCTGCTCGTCACTGGGCAGCTCTACACATGTCAATACGGCACTTAAGATCCGATCCTGCTCGTCACAATATCTGTCATATGCAGCAAATATCTCCGGAATCAGATCCATTCTCTCATATTTACATGCCACTTTCAGGAAATTTCTCATTTCCTGCGGAAATACCTTGTCGATCACACGTTCTTTCTTCTGTGCCGGAATTGTCGGATTCACAAACACATCATGAAGCTGCGGTACCTCCTCAAATATCTCTCTTGCTTTCTGTATGGCTTCCTTCGGAACATTCAGCTCATACAACACCTGTGCATACCGCATTGCTGCAGATGAACAGTACATCTGACTAGTTGTTGTCTGTGTCTTCATGAGCTTCACCTACTTCTTCCAGAAACTTATCATATATTTCCTGATTATTGCCTGTCTGTTCTGCCACGATCTTCGCTGCAGCTGTCATTGCAAGTCCTGCGATTTCAGACTGGAGTGCACTCATTGTCTGCTCTCGTTCTACACGGATATCCGCCTTGGCAGACTCGATGATACTGCCTGCCCTGGCATCCGCCTCCTCTACAATACGTTCATACTCTGATTTGGCGTCCTTACGTGCTTTCTCTACGATCCGCACAGATTCTTCTTTTGCCCCGCCAAGTGCCTGCGCATATTCTTCCTTCATCTTCATCGCATCTTCCTGTGCATTCTGGGCATTTTTCAATCCGTCTTCGATCAGCTGACGGCGCTTTTCCATAATGTCGGTCACAGGCTTGATCAAAAACTTCTTTAATAAGAAAGCCAGGACGATCAGGTTAATCATGGTATATAGAAAGTTCATATCAAATCTCAGCACTTCCCACACCCGCCTTTCCTGTTAATTCTATTTGCTTATTTTAAGAAGAATACGATCAGAATACCAATGATAAATCCATAAATTGCAGTTGCCTCTGCAAGTGCACAACCAAGGATCAGGTTCTTGCTGATCTTGCTTTCAGCCTCTGGCTGTCTTGCGATTGCATCCACTGCTTTTCCTGTTGCGATACCAATTCCCACTCCTGCTCCAATACCTGTTAATACTGCGATTCCTGCTCCAATTGCAATAAGTGCTCCCATAATTCTAATCTCCTTTTTATTCTTTTATTTGTTCAAAAATTCCGTTTCTATTCCTGTTCTTCTGTCATAAACAGTGCGGTCAGAAATACAAATACATATGCCTGAATCAGACCATCAAAAATATCGAAATAGAAATTCATCGGAAGTGGTATAATCAGCGGAACAAATGCTTTTAAAAGTTCCATTACCACAAATCCTGCCAGCATGTTACCAAACAGTCGCATACAGAGCGACAATGGGCGGATAAAAATTTCCAGAATCATAATCGGTGCAACCACCGGCACCGGTTTGGCAAAATGCTTGACCCAATGTTTCATACCGTTTTTATGTATTCCTGAATATTCGATCAGGCACATACTCATCACGGCAAGTGCTGCTGTTACATTCAGATCTTTTGTCGGCGGCTTAAAGCCAAGCAGACCAATCATGTTGGCGCACGCCAGATAAAGAAGAACTGTGATCAGATACGGTATATATCTTTTGTTCCCTTTACCGAGGATCCCTTCAAAGAAATCCGTTGCCCAGTCAATTGCAGCTTCCAATGCCAACTGAACTTTTCCCGGGTTTTCTACCTTCAGATTTCTCACCAGAATCAATGATAATCCAACCAGAACCGCCATAATGATCCATGTAACAACCACGGACTCCGAAATTCCGCCGAGAACCGGAAGTTCAAATACTGTTTTACAGTTCAGCTCTTCCATCAATTCTGTTGCTAAATTTTCCGTATCGCTCCCTCCCTTTCCTGTCTCTTTTTTTAATTACTGCCCTTTGGGGGTCTTCCCTTTTCTCTTCCAGGTGGAGGCCTCTTACGAGCATAAAAAAGGAAATTTCATGCTTTGAAATCTCCGTACTATAATCCCTTTTCAGACAGCGTGCCTAAAAAGTTATCTAAATCCTACTCCCAGCAAGTGAGTTTGTCAACAAAAAAAATTTAGGGTTTTCTTTTTCCGATCGCACTCTTTTTTTGTCGAAATTCCCAGTGTTTTAAAATACGTTTTTTTCTTTTTTTAGGAATATTTCAACCTTATTTTACTGACTTTTCGTCATTTTTATTTTATACCATTCCTTTTTCACTAATATACAGTAATTCATTTGCACTTTTTTCATCAAACTTCCATAATATTGTGAAATACCTGTCGTTCTGTTTGTGGAAATACTCTCTGAAACCATAAAAAAAGAGGACTTTCTGCACATAGAAGCACAATTCTGTGTACAAAAAGTCCCATTTCCACCTTATTCTCTCTTTTGAGACTGTATTTTCTCCTTATTTTCAGACTCTTCCAGAGATTGTTCCCTTGCAATTTTAAGGAAATCTCTCTCCGCTCTTTTTCTTCTCGGAATAAATCTGCCTGCAACGCCCTTTCCACGGCTTCTCACATAGAAAAATCCAATCACTGAAAAAACTGCTGCACCGATAAAATTCACAAACAAGTCTTCCATTGTGTCGATCAGTCCGATGTCCAGATATCCGCCCACCCCCAATGGCTGTCCATTGATCATCACTTCCCTGATCTGATCGATCGTCACCGGAATATTTCTTCCGTCCGGATTCAGCATGACCGATGTGATTGCAGAAAGAACCGTATCCTTCTGCATGTCATATCCGAGAAACTGATCCATCCCAAACTCAAAAAACTCCCATACAACTCCAATCGTCATAGAAAAACAAAATGCCACGATCGCTGTAAACACCGGTGACAGATTAAAGACGGTACGCTCACTCCGGTTCAGCAGATCCACCAGAGAAAATCCGATTGCCGCTGCCAGAAATCCATTCAGCGTATGCAGCACCGTATCCCAGAACGGAAACAGCAGATAAAATTCATTGATCTCACCTAATATCTCCGCTGCAAATATAAAAAACAATACGATGATCTCCAGCGTTGTAGGCAGCTCTATTTTAAACGTTACCTGCACAAAACTTGGAACAATCAGAAGCAAAAGTGTCAGAATGCATAAAAATACGTTTTCATAATTCTGATTTAAAACCTGGAGCACCAGCATCACGATCACAAGAATCCGCAAAATAAGATACACCATAAATGAGCTTTTATGTTCCCTGAGTTCCATTTTTATCGCTTCCGCCATATGGCGGAAATAGCCGTTTTGTTTTTTCTCTTTCTTTTCTTTCATTCCCCGCTCCCTTTCTGCTCTTCTGTATCATTTCAAACGATACTTCCATTTCCTTTACACTTAAGAATATTATAGAAAGATAACATCGGGATTGCAAGATTGTTCTGTTGGGGTGCCTTCCTTGAGAGACCTTCTCTTTTTTCTATAGTTCTATAAACTTATACTTCCCTGCACCCAGTCCTGTGACTTTTTTTATGACTTTCGCTGCCTTCATTGCATTCATAACATTTGTTGCTTTGGATTTTGAACATCCTAACCATTCCATAATATTTGCCTGTCCAAATGGTTTGTCTACTCCACTTTCCAGAAATACTCTGCCACTATTCTCAATAAATTTCTCCGTAATCTCTGCTTCCTTGAATAATGGCAAATACTTTTCAAAAGTGTTGCTTACTTTTTCATTGTCATTGCTTACTTTTTCATTAGCGTTGCTTACTTTTTCATTAGCGTTGCTTACTTTTTCATTAGCGTTGCTTACTTTCCTAAACATTGTAACCTTAAATCCATTTCCAAACTCTTCAAATGTCGGTTCAGGTAAATCATACTCTCTACATCTGTTTATAATTCTCGGTATCCCTGTTCCCCATGCCTCTACTATATGCATATAATGAAACGCTTCTGCAATCGCTTCATTTCTGCAAGTAGATTTTCCTAACTTTGCAGTTTCAATATCCAATCCACCATAAAGCATCCCAGGTGATAACACCTCAACTCTGTCATCAAAAATGCTCACCTGAATACAAGACTTATCTACATAACTCCTGTGTACAACAGCATTGGCAATCATTTCTCTAATAGCAGATACTGGAAGTTCATAAGAATCATTTCTATATATCCCTCCGATTTCTGCCCCCATATTAATATGCCTTAAAACAAATTGATATGCTTTTTCCACCTGTTCGTAAATTGGCCCATCAAATTCTTTTTGATCAATAAAAACATCTCTGATTGTTCCCTTAAATAATGCACATTGAATTTTTGATGCTTTACTTTTGTTATCTGTCATCAGATCAAATGCATGTGTCGGATAGAGCGTTCTCCCTACCCTACAAAGAATTCCAAAATCTTCAAGCTTCTCTATAGTCATGTCCTTTGCTGCATTTTTTTCGTCTGTTTTACAGGATATAACTGCTATCTTTTTCATTGTTTCGCAAAGTTTCAATGCCTTTTCTTTGTCAAATTCTCTTCCTATTTCCTGTAGTGAATCATAGGAAATATTCTGGCCTTCCAACTCTAACTCTTTTAATTTTCTTGCGTCAGCAGGTCTGCTTGTTCCATTAATTCGAATAAAAGCTGTAGTCTCTTTTCCTTTTTTCGCAATATAATAAGGTCTGAACTTTCCAGGAACAATATCTATGACAAGTACCGTTTTTTCTTCTATTGTCTGGATTGAAATATCCGGTTCAATCTGTGGTGTACACGCATCTGAAACCATATTAGAAATGGAATCCGACAATTTAAATGGGCTTTGTTCGCCAATTCCATAAACAGTCCCTGTTTCATCCTCAATTCCTACTATCACTTTCCCACCTGTGCTGTTAGAAAATGCAATAATATCTTTTAAAAATTTCTCATGATTACCTGGAATTTCTCTTTTAAATTCAATATTCTTTCCTTCGCCAAAATAGTTCTTATCAATCATGTTCTCACCTGCTTTCTACTATGATAAATTTAACCCTTTCAACAGTCATTTTCTGTATTATTTCCATCAGCAAAGATCTTATTTCAAAACATTGGATAAATACCGGCTGATTGGCCTGAATATTGAACCTTAGATTCTTCTGAACTTTTAAAACTCAAAAGTGCTGCAAGAATACAGCTTACGAATAAATTTATTATACACTCTTTTTCCAGAATAAAGCAATTCATATTTTCTACAAAAACAACAAAACCTTTTTATAAATTATATCTTGCACTTTCTTTTTGTTTTCTCTAAACTGAAACTAAAATAATTGTTACAAAGGAGAATTTCATGCAGCATCCCTTTCCTTATGAAGTCATATACAGTGACAGAAAATCCCTCGCAATTCAGATTACTGCACAGGCGACGGTCCGTGTCCGGGCACCCAAAAACTGTCCTGCCCCGACCATTGATACATTTCTTTACGAAAAGCAAGCCTGGATCCTAAAGCATCTGGACTCGGCATCTCAGCGTCTTGAGCAATCTTCTGAAAAACCTCAGATTTCTGAAAATGACCGGAAACGATACATCCAGCTTGCACGGGATATTTTTACACGCAAGACAGAATATTATGCCCGTATCATGGGCGTCACCTACGGCCGTATCTCCATCCGGGAACAGAAAACCCGCTGGGGAAGCTGCTCCAGCGCCGGAAATTTAAACTATAACTGGCGTCTGATCTTCGCTCCGGAAGAAATCGTGGACTACATCGTTGTACATGAACTCGCCCACCGTCTGGAAATGAATCACTCAAAAGCCTTTTATAATATTGTAGAATCCGTACTGCCCGATTACCGAAAAGCACAGAAATGGCTGCGGGAAAATGGCGGAAGTTTGTGAATATATGTAGCTTTCATAAACAAATCATTGTAGCACAGCGGGGAAATACACATCCCGACTTCATCACTCTCTTACGGGTGGAAAGCTCCAGTTAATTCTTTCTGTGTTGTATAAAGGGGCATTTTAGGCAAAGCAAGCATATACAGATGGTTTTGCATTCCATCGGATTTGCTCCATCCTCTGCCTTATACAAAACTACGCAAATCATATGTAGCTTTCATAAACAAATCATTGTAGCGCAGCGAGGAAATACACTTGATTTTGGCTGTTAGGCTGTTATATGTGAGCCAATTGGCGAACATATCCAACAGGCGTTACAGCCACTTCAAGGGATTTCTTCGGCGGAGCCTGATTTGTGTTGAAAGCTACATATCTTTTGCGGACTTTTCGCATAAGCTCTCTCACATTTGCTTCCTCACCACCCGGTATTCATCCCCCACCTGATAATACGGGCACTCTCTGAAATCTCCCTGCACAAATCTCACCATCTCATCTTCATCCAGATCCTGCGTACAGACATAGCACTCATAATCGTCATCATATTCATAATTCATGCAGCTTTCGCAGTTTGCCGCTGTTTTTCTGCCTCGCATCTTATACCTCCCCCAGTTCTTTTAACACCTGATATACGTAAGAAACAGGAAGTCCTACGACATTGAAATAGTCCCCTTCGATCTTCTCAATGAATGCGGAAAATCTCCCCTGAATTCCGTAAGCCCCGGCCTTATCCATAGGTTCTTTGCTCTCTACATATTTCTGGATTTCTTCTGTGCTCATCGGATTGACAGAAACTTTTGTTTCCACTGCGTGGTTGATTACCGTTTTTTCTCCGTTTTTATCAAAATCCAGAACCGCAACACCCGTATATACCTGATGTGTATCTCCCTGCAGTGACCGGATCATCTCAAAGGCCTCCTGTTCATCCTTTGGTTTTCCCAGAATTTGTTCTTCATGCACAACGATCGTATCCGCACCGATCACGATCACATTCCTTGCCTGGATCTCGGATGCCACATTTTCCGCTTTCATCAGCGCCAGCTCTTTTACAATCTCCTTTGGAACCGTATTTGTATACACTTCTTCCTTATTGCTGACACGCACTTCAAACGGAACCCCGATCTGTGATAAAAGCTCTTTTCGCCTCGGTGAAGCTGACCCTAAAATTATTTTCTTCATACTAAAAACTCCTTGTTGTACTTTGTTGTTGATAATAACACTTTTCTGCCTGTTATGGTAGACTTTCCATCCGGAAATATCGTATGATAATTATTGTTTACATCAATTATAACCTTTTATTTTGAACTTTTCACAAGGAGGAGATTCTATGGAACATCTCAACGAATACCTGGATTTTATCCGCACCGTAGAGGGGATCAAATCTGTCACCCGCACTGCCTGGACCAAAACAGGACGACAGGAAAGTACGGCAGAACATTCTTTTCGTCTTGCGCTGCTCGCTCTGACTCTGATCGATGAATTTCCGGAGCTGGACGCTAAAAAAGTGCTTTCCATGTGTCTGATCCACGATCTCGGAGAACTCTATGCCGGAGATATTCCTGCAATTTCCAATACGGATCCCCTTGCAAAATCCAAACAGGAATACCTTGATATTTGTCGGATCTTCCAGCTTCTCCCCGAGCCAAAACGGTCAGAATTTCTTTCCCTGTGGAACGAATACAACAACTGCTCCACCCCGGAAGCACATCTGGTAAAGGCACTGGATAAAGCAGAGACGATCCTGCAGCACAATCAGGGAAAAAATCCACCGGATTTTGATTATGCATTCAATCTCACTTACGGAGCCTCCTACTTCAAAGGCGATCCGCGGCTGGAGGAATTAAGAAGCATACTGGATGCAGAAACAAACGTTGTCATAGAGCATACACAAGAAAAGGAGAACCACCATTTATGATTCAAATCATCATTTCACCTGCGAAAAAAATGAATATATGCGAAGAATTTCCCGGCACTGCCACCACACCTGTTTTTGCAGAACAGACAGACCTTTTATATCAGACGCTAAAGCAGATGTCATTTGAAGAATTGCAGAAACTTTGGAAATGCAGTGAAAAACTGGCACTTCAAAATACAAAAAGACTGTGCGAATTTACACCAGCTGACGCTGTCACTCCCGCTGTTCTCGCCTATGAAGGGATCCAATACCAATACCTCGCACCGGGCATCTTTTCTGATACACAGTGGGACTACGTAAACCGGCATCTGAACATTCTTTCCGGATTTTATGGTGTCCTGTGCCCTTCAGATGCTGTCATTCCCTATCGTCTGGAGATGCAGACCAAACTGGAAACTGAGAATGCCACTGATTTGTATCATTTCTGGAACAATCAGCTATATCAGGCATTGTACTGTAAATTTGAGAAAGACTCTCCGAAAGAGCTCATCAATCTCGCTTCCGCAGAATACAGCAAAGCAGTACTTCCTTATCTGACAGAAGACGTACACTGCGTCACCTGCGTTTTCGGCGAGTTCGTTCAGGGAAAAGTAAAGGTGAAAGCCACGCTCGCGAAAATGGCGCGGGGAGAAATGGTCCGCTGGATGGCAGAACACCAGATTCAGACTGCGGAAGATCTGAAACAGTTCACCGGACTTGGATTTGAATTCGAAGAGTCTCTATCTTCCGGGACAGAATATGTGTTCCTAAAAAAGGATATCTGCCCGGAAGATTAGGCTTTTCTTATTCTGCCTTCATTTCCCGGATCTCTCCGCACGCGATCATAGCGCCGGAGTTTCCGGAAGGCTGGGTTGTCATATCATCCGGATGTGCGTGTATGATAACCGCTCTTCCGATCACATCCTCGGGATGAAACCGGTCTGTGTAAAAGATCAAAAATGCATTTCCGTCATTTGCCAGAAGTGAAGGCATATCTCCTGCATGCTGCGGGTGCATGGCATTTGTCGGATTGTAGTGTCCGTCCGCCTGTGCAAAGGGTTCCGCTTTTGTTCCCTGACAGGTTCCCTCATGAATATGAAATCCGTGAAACGCATTTCCGTCAGGCAGATTGCGGATATCGGCTGCCACGATCGTTCCATTGTGAACTCCGAAAAAATATACCATTCCCCGGATTTTTGGAAATTCCGGGCTTCCTTTGATCTCTGCAGCGGCATCCGGAATGGTCTGTATCTCTGAAAACATCTTACCACCTCCCGGATTACCATATGCAGTTTTTCAAAAATTGTTATTCCTGATGCGCTCTCCATGCTTCTTTCAGAATCTTTGGATCTTCAAAAAGACCAAGCGCCCCTTTCGCCATACATTCTGCCACATACAGCATTCCCTTCTGCCCGATGCTCATTCCGGACTGTGCGGCTGCACTCCAGTGATGCAGCGGTGTACCCTTACACATCGTAGCAGCACTGAGCATCACAGTCGGCACGGTATGACTGACTTCCGACACATCCGTTCCGATCGCCAGCAAAACAGGTTGGTCTTCCAACGGTTCCAGACCTCCAAAATAATTTCCGTCATTGATCAGTCCCGCTTCTTTTGTGATGGTTTCTGCAAACTGCAGTTCTTCTTTTGTATATTCCGGGAGTGAAGTTTCTGTCATCGCCTGATAAAAGGCTTCTGCCAGCGGACGGTTCACTTTCATTTCCTGATTGCTCGTCACAAGCTCGATCTCCACTCTCGTTCCGGTCATCAAAGCCGCACCCTTCGCACAGTCATCCACTCTGTTCGATGCATCCTCTGTCCTGGAACGTTTGGATGAACGGATAAAGTAATTCGTAGAAGCAAAATCCGGCACGATATTCGCCGGTCCGTCTGTGTTCGTATATGTATAATGAATCCGAACATCATCCGCCACATGTTCCCGTAAATAATTCACTCCCACATTCATCAGTTCTGCCGCATCCAGCGCACTTCTGCCAAGCTCCGGATGTTTGGACGCATGTGCTTTGACTCCGTAAAATTTGTAATTCTTCATGTCCTGCGCCTGCCAGATATCATAACTCACCCGATTCCGGTCAAAAGGATGCCAGGTGATCGCCGCATCCAGATCATCAAACACCCCCGCTTCATTCATCTGGATCTTTCCGATGATGATTTCTTCTGCCGGACAGCCATACACCCGGATTGTTCCGGAAAGCTTCGCTTTTTCCATCCGCTCTTTCAAGGCACAGGCTGCCCCTGCGCAGGCTGTGCCAAGCAGATTGTGTCCGCATCCGTGCCCCGGCGTTTTCAGCGGCTGATACGTGCAGACCGGCTCCTGGCCAAGACCCGGAAGAGCGTCATACTCTGCCAGAAATCCAAGTATCGGTTTTCCTGTTCCCCACTCTGCAACAAATGCGGTCTGAAGTCCTGCGATTCCTTTTGTAATACGAAATCCTTTTTCTTCCAGATAGTCAGAAAGACAGGCTGAAGATACGACTTCTTCTTTGGAAAGTTCCGGATGCCGAAAAATGTAATCTGCTGTGTTAACCAGTTCTTCTGTGTGTTCCTGTATCCATGTGTGAATATGATCTGCTGTATTTGCGTCTTTTTCCTCGCCTGTCCATACCCCAAGTCCGCTCCCAAGCTTCTCCCCGGATAGCAGATATTTTCTGGCTGCTCTCTGCAGGCTGGTGTCCTCTGCATAGTTTCGGGGATCCGTCTCCAATTCTCCGAAAATCCTCTCTTCTGCCTCTCTCCCCTCAAAATCAACCGCAACAATATGAAACAATGTCTGGAGCTGCAAAATATTAGATTCCGGCTTCATAATTTCTTTGAGCCCCGGATATAAAAGCCAGGAATGACAAAGATATACCTGCTTCTCCTTCCAGAATTGTTCTGCCTGACGAAATGAATCCAGACAGGCATCAAGCTCCAGCTTCTCTCCCTGCGGGATATGCACGCTGATCACGGGATCCCCTTTGTGAACCGATATCCCGTCTGTCTGTATATCCCATAAAGACGGTATTCTCTCAAATTCCAGACGCCCAAGCCGAAACAGACTCATATCCAGATGTCTGCAAAACCAGTCGTACTGCGCAATCCCATATTCTCCATACGCTTTATAACAATTTTCACACCACAACGTCAGATCATAAAACGTATCCCGGTAAACCCGTCTGGAAATTCCCTGTTCACAATACCGATCATAAACCTCACAGGCCATTTTTGAGAAACAATATAAAAATACCAGCCGGAAATCTTCTCTTTTTTTCACTGCTTCATAAAACAAATTCACATCTCTGAGAAACAACTCCCGCAGCTTCTCATATTCCCCTTCTGTAATCTCCAGCTTTTCAATCTGCCGCACAGCGTCCGGCACCAGGGATATTTCCTCCCAAAATTCCAATAGTTCCATTGTAAACCTCCGTTTTTTGTTTTCCTATGTTGATTCTATCTGTCAGCATACTTCATTCTTTTGGTATTTGCAATTTGTTTTAAGTTTCCTTTTTATTTTTCTGTGCATGTTGGTATATTACAAAGAACACCAGATTCAAATCTACTTTAATACAAAATAATATATAGATGAAAGCGAAGGAAATTAAATCAGGTAATTATGATAAACTTGATAAAGACCATGTATCTCCCTTTTAATTTTGTTATTTTCTAAGCTATTCCCAATCCATAGCTACACACGCATATACCGCAAAATCATTAGACGCAGTTATGTGTAGTCCAGATACCATGTTAAATTCTGTGTTCATAGAGCTTAACGCCTTAACGATTTCCTCGTTTCTTTTTTCATCACAGCAGAGTACAGGTGTATCGGTTAAGATATCTATTTTGCTTTCTGCGTGAAAGGCATTGAAAATATTATTTACGATTTCATTAATTCTTGTAAATAAATACTGTTTTATTTCAGAGTCAAATGTGCGAAGTGTTCCCTGCAAAATAGCTGTTTCCGGAATAATGTTACTTACTGTTCCAGAGCTGAATTGCCCTATTGTCAATGTTACTTCCTTATCAGGAGCACATTCACACGCAATTAGCTCCTGCAGTGCCTGATAAATGTGAACCCCAACATTGATAGGGTCTACTCCATTCTGGGGCATGGCGCCATGCGTACCTTTTCCCGTTATCGTTATTTTAAACCCGAAAATAGAAGCAGCGGTCAAAGCCCCATAAGCGATTGTCCCTACTGGAACAATCGAAGCTACATGAGTTGCAGAAGCCGAATCTACCTTAGGATTTTCCAGTACTCCTTCAGCCATAACGGCCTGAGCTCCTCCAAATGTTTCCTCTCCAGGCTGAAACAATAATTTTATTAATGCATAAATCTTATATAATTTCATTAAATTTAACACTATAAAAGTTCCCGGCAGAATTTTTCTGCCGGGAACTTTTATGTGATTATCTTACCCCAAACTGATAAACCGTCGTGGTGTCGTATTTTTCTCCTTTTTTCAGTACCGGTGACGGGAAGCTTTCCTCATTCGCCGCATTCGGATAATACTGTGTCTCCAGACAAAAACCGGAGTTATCGTGGTAGATCATATTGCGTTTTCCTCTGACTCCCTCCAGGAAGTTTCCGGTATAGAACTGCACACCCGGAAGATCCGTATATACTTTCATGGTAATTCCGGACTGCTCTCCTTCCACCTCTGCAATCTTGCGCAGTGTCTGATCCCATCCATCGATGACAAAGTTGTGATCATATCCCTTGACCAGACGCATCTGATGATAGTCGGATGCCAGCTCTTCTCCGATCACTTTTCCTTTTGTGAAATCCATCGGTGTACCTTCCACCGGCCAAATCTCTCCTGTCGGAATCGAACCGGTCTCTTTTACCGGTGTAAACGAAGATGCCTGCAGTCTTATCCAGTGACGTCTTACGCTGCCGCAGTTATGTCCATTCAGGTTAAAGTAAGTGTGGTTCGTCATATTCACGATCGTTGTCCGATCAGATTCTCCTTCATAGTGGATCTTCAACTCATTTTGATCTGTCAGGGTATAGGTCACGGTAATCGAGAAGTTCCCCGGATATCCCTGGTCTCCATCCGGGCTGTCCAGATGAAAAGAAACACTGTCTTCCTCCTCTTTCACACAATCCCAGAGGCGGAACGCATAACTGTCCGGTCCACTGTGCAGGTTATTCTCTCCCTCATTTTTCGGAAGGTGATACTCTGTCCCATCCAGCACAAATCCGGCGCCTTCTGTCCGGTTTGCCCCCCGTCCGACTGCTGCCCCGAAGAAAGTTCCGTTCTCTTCATAATCCGATACTTTGTCATATCCAAGCACAATATCCTTGCGCTCTCCCGCAAAATCTTTCATCTCCACGGATACGATTGCCGCTCCGAGACTGCTGATCTTCACACGCATTCCCCGAATGTTGCGCAGCGTATAGGCAGTTACTTCTCTTCCATCTTTTGTGGTTCCAAATATTGTTTTTTCGATACTCATAAGCTCTCCTGTCCGGCATCTTTTCTCTTCCCCAATGCCTGTCCTGTTTACTTCATATTGTAGCTCTGTTTTGCCTGCTCCGCAAACACTTTTTCAGGAAAGTGGAATCAGGATCCGCAGTTCAAACCAGTTCTTTTTCAAATCCGTTGTCACAGAACCTCCGTATTTTGCCGCAGTGCTTTTGATACTCTTCATGCCAAACCCATGAAAGCGCCGGTCTTTCTTTGTAGTGACCGGAATTCCATTTTCAAACTGTAACGACTCCTCACAATAATTTTCACACCGGATCCTGAGAAAATTTTTCTGCTTTGCAACCGACAGATGGATCAGTCTTTTTTCCTGTTCCCTCAACTTTTCCACACTTTCGATCGCATTATCCAAAATATTGCCAAATAACGCACTGATGTCCATATCTTCCATAAAATTCAACGCACTTCCGTCTGCCACACACGTCAGTCCGATCCCATTATTCTGACAATACAGACTTTTACTTGTCAGAACAGCATCCAACACTTTGTTCCCCGTCTTATTCTGGGCTTCATAAATCTTGATTTCTTTTTCCATCTTCTCCAGATACTCTACCGATTTTCGGCTGCCCGCTTCCGATTTCAAAAGTGCGATCTGATGCTTCAAATCATGATACTTCTGATTGACAATCTCGATGCTCTCCTGAGAAAGCTGATAATTTTTGTACTGCATCTGTAAAATATTCTGCAGCGTGTCCACCTCAAATTTCATCTGCAGCTCCCGCACCTGAATGTGGTACGCATAGAGAACCGCCATTCCACTCATATCTACCAGGGTCCGGATAATAAACATTTCCGCTGCAAACTGACTGCTGAACGGACTGTCCTTATCAATATAACTAAGGTTACTGACTGCAAACACCGCAGCTGTAATAATCAGAACCGTAAACAGCTCCCGACGATTGATATGCATTTCTTTGCCGCCTTTTTGCAAATACTTTTCCAGCAGATATAAAATTCCAAATATGACCGCATACACGACCACAAGGAGCACCCACTGTACACTTTTTGCATGATTGACCTGAAACGTTTTCACCGTATAATAATAGATCTGCCAGCCGAAAGATGCAGCAAATTCTCCGCTGATAAACGCCCTCGCACAGTAATATCCGGCTTCAGCAAGTGAAAACTGACAGCACCGGTAAATATAAATCAAAAACAGGGAAACTGAAACCAGCATACACGGAAGGAACAAACTGGTCCTCACCCCGTCCGTAACTTCCATAAATCCCACGATCGCCGCCAGAAATACCAGATGTGTCACATACCGTTTTACACCCCGGATCCGTTTCTCATTCGTGCATGTCACAATGAACGCTGCCAGCCAGTATGCCAGCGAATAATAATATCCCGGAGTATTGATCATTTCCTGTACACTCATCTATTTTCCTACCTCGTTCATAAAATCATTGAGCGCATTTAAAAATGCCTTCTTCCTCGCCCGGCTCACCTGAATACAGTCTCCATTCACGGTCACGTCACTCCCCTGAAAATTTTCCACAAAATCCAGATTCACCAGATAACACCGGTTACACCGGAAAAACCGCTCCTCTTTCATACCATCCGCCAGACTTTCCTCTGCATCCCGCATCGTGCCTTTTGTTCTGTAATCCTGTCCGACTGTGTGATAGATCAGATCATGATCCTGCACTTCCACATAGCAAATCTCCGAAAGATCCAACTTCATCATACCGCCCTTCACTGCAATCGTCAGATATTTCTTCTCCCGCTTTTTCAGTCTCGTCAGTGCACGGTCGATCCGCTGCGTAAACGCAAAATAAGAAACTGGTTTTAATACATAGTCCAGGGCATCCACCCGGTATCCCTGTATCGCATACTGCGGCATATTTGTAATAAAAATAATCACAACTTCGGTATCCATCTTCCGGATTTCTTCTGCAGCCGACATGCCGTCCATAAATTTCATTTCCACATCCATAAGGATAATATCGTAGTCTGCCCGATACTCTGTTACAATATCTTCCCCATCCGAAAATGTCTGTACGCTGATCCTCTCTTTACTCTCCTTCTCGTATTCTTTCAAGTAAGAAAGCAGCTGCTCTGCATACGCCGGATCATCTTCTACCAGTGCAATTCGAATCATTGTTTCGTCTCCTCTCAACTGTTTTTATCGGTTGTTTTTTCTTAGTATACCAAGCCTGTTTTCAAACGTCAAAATAAGGGTGCCTGTAATAAGACACCCTTCACTCTTCTCTATTTTTCCTCTCTTACTGTTCTGAAAAATGAAGAGATAATCGTCATGATAACTGCTGCCAGAGTACATCCCATTCCGATGATCGCACTGGACAAATCTGCCATAGTCTGCGCATTTCTTTCAAATGATAAAATAGTCGCAATGCTGTTCACTCTCAGGCGGACAAAAAATACAAATCCTGCCATCAAAAGCACTCCCGCCAGAATCGGAAGAATATCCAGTACCGGCATTTCCGGCGACTTTTCCTGTCCGGCCACAAAAAGAATTTCCAGAACCACTCCTGCCACAAGACATCCTACAACTCCCCAGCTGATTCCAAGATTGGAAAAATATGCCGTGTTGCAGTTGATCACATAAAATACGATTCCTGCTGTTCCGAGAATTAGTGCAAGCAGCATCAGATAAAAGCCTGCAGCCTGTTTTTTGATAAAATTCATAACATACCCTCCCTTAACTGTTTTTACGTCTCTTGGCATCTCTTATATACATCGCAGCTGCTGCCAGTGTAAGCAGAGCCAACACTGCCGATGTTGCTGTCAATGCATTATCATACCATGTACGCACATCCTTAATCTGTGAAGTCTCATTCAATCCATCCATTGCGTTGGAATTTGCAAGCGCATAATTCTGCCACATCATAACATTTTTCAGATCCTGCATCATAGACGCATCTTTGCTGACCGCCTCTGTGGTCCAGTAATTCCATTTTGCTGTTACAGCTTCCATATTACTGTCACCAGTATTGCAAGTCATCGTTACACCACAGTGTACCGCTTCTTTTAACACACTGTAGTTTGCATCCTGGATAAAGTCTTCTGACATCAGCCCCTGGAATCCCCATTCTTTGCGGAGAATATTCATCAGCAGACCATAATGTGCATTCCCTGCAGTACATCCGATTCTGTTAAATGTTGTCATCATACCAAGTGTCTGTGCATCTTCCACACTTGCCTGTGTTCCACGCAGTTCATTCTCACGTGCTTTCTGCTCTGTCATAAATGTTGCAATACCGGAACGGTTGATCTCTGTATCATTGAATGCAAAATGTTTCGGTGCTATGATACATCCGTATTCTTTTCCTGCTGCAATGTAAGCTGCTGCCTGATATGCTGTCAAAATCGCATCTTCAGAATAATACTCATGGTTTCTTGCATTGTAAGGTGTACGGTGAAGGTTCGTTCCTGCACCCCAGAGGATTGGAAGATTTGACCAGATGGAATAATTTCCGGTCACAGCTCCGTACTCTGCAGCCATCTCTTTACTAAATGTCTGCGCAATCACTGTTTCATTACTCATTGTTCCGAATTTGTAATTCAGATTCTTGTCATCCGGATCGATGACATACGGATCTGCGGAATCTGTATCTGTATTTGCGTACTGTCCCAATGTATAAGAATTAAATCCGTTCGGTCCGTCATTCTGTACTGCCTCCGGAGACACGATCGATACAATTGATTTTGTACTGGTTCCACCAAATCCAGTACGGATCATCGCTTCTTCCAGTGTGATCTGATCAATCAAATCTGTCCATTTTTCATTTGTCAAGTCCGTCTCACCTTTCAGGCTTGCAAGTGTCAGCCCATTGTCCTCGCCAAATGTAACTTCATCCGGATTTCCCTGTTCCTTGATCTCTACCAGGTCATTTTTCATCACTTCGATCATTTCATCTGTTGCTGTCAGATCTTTATATGTTTTTGGCCAGGTTACTTTCCAGTCACTTCTTGATAAGTACGTTACTGTATCCGGCATATAGTAGTTCAGATCCATATCCTGCAGCTGATTTTCTACCGCTGTTCCATTGTTTGAATATGCAAAAGTCTCAGAATCTAATGTATCCAGTATCCATTTCTTCACATTCGCTGCATTTCCTGTATCAGTCATTCCGTTTGCCTTTGTCATACCCTGTGCTGCCAGCACGTTGTTGACTGCCTCATGAGAACCATTTCCGACTGTAAAATAATAGTCTCCTGCATCCAGGATCCAGTTTCCTTTTGTTCCCGCCGCATTGTCACATGTGCTGTCCCAGCTTGCCATATCCTGAGCATCTGCCGTAATCTCGACAGTAACAGATTCTCCCGGCTGCAGCACACCTGTTTTTTCATAATCCAGAAGCTGTACCGCTGCTTTTTCTACCGCATGTTCTTTATCATATTCCGTATACGGAAGAGACGTATACAACTGTACCACATCTTTTCCTGCCACATCTCCAGTATTTTTTACAGTTACTTTGGCTGTCACTGTCTTATCTTCCAGATTCACATCCAGACTGTCCAGAGTCTGAGAAAATGTTGTATAAGACAGTCCGTATCCAAATGGATACGAAACTTCATCTTCATAGTTCCATGCTTTTCCATTGGAACTTCCGGTCTTGTCAGAAGCATTTCCCTGTCCCAATACTGTATCCGCATATCTTGTCTCGTAATATTTATATCCTGTATAGATCCCTTCTGCTTCTACAATCTCGGAATTGATGGAATACGCCGAATCCGCATTTGTCCATTCATAATTTCCATAGTTCTGATCTGCCGGTGAACTGGAGTTGTCCACTGCATAAGTATCTGCAAGGTGTCCGGACGGATTTACCTCTCCGCTGAGTACGTCTGCCACACCGTAGAAACCATATCCTCCCGGAAGTCCCACTTCCAGAATCGCATCTACACCTGTATTGTTTTTGATCTCTTCAATTTCCATGGCACTCGCATTATTCAGCATCACGATCAATTTTCCATTGTTTTCCTTTTTTGCATTGACTGCTTCATCGATGATTGCACGCTCTGTGTCAGAGAGTCCCAGCGGATCCGCCTGATTCAGATCCTGTTCTGGATTCACCCCATCTTCTCCCGGTGTATAGTTGGCATTTTCTCCTGCTGCACGGGCAAGTGTCACAATCATGACATTGTAATCCGTCATACTCTTTTTCCAATTTGGTTCTGCCTCATCCAGCGTTGCTGTCTCAGGTTCCAAACTGGTAAATACTCCAGTTGTAGCCGGTGCTGTTGCACGATAATAGGTTGTCACACCCCATGGAAGAACTGCCTCTGATTTAAATTCTTCCTTTAACCCCTGATACATCTTTTTTAATGTCGGATTCATCTCAAATCCCTTGGATTCAAACGCTTCCAGCATATCTACCGTATCTGCATCCGTTCCCTTATTTTCACTGAGAATACTTCCAAAATCGCCCCCTTGTACCGGATAATAACTGCTGAATCCAAGTAAAGAGATTTTCTGCGTTTCCTCCTTGGAAAGCGGCAACGCTGCATTCTCATTTTTCAACAAAACAGAGCCCTCTTCATTCATGCGTTCCCCCAGATCTTCAATCGCATCCAGAAGTTCTGTTGTTGAACTGTAGTCTGACTGAAATGTGTAATCCTCTGCACTTACATCTTCAGTCACCATTTTTGTACTCTGAGTGCCCAGAAACTTGTCAATGTCCGTACGAAACCCGTCTATCACCAGAGTCGCTGACATAGACAGCGTCAGTAAAGATGCTGTTGCCGTAGTCACACCACGCCAGATGCGGCGTTTTGATTTTGTTTGTTTTTCCCGTTTCTCGCTCATAACGTTCCTCCTCTTTGACTCTTTATAAGAACTGGCTTTTTTGTTTTTTTCGAGCTTTTGCTTCTGCCTTGGCTCTCTTATCTGCCAGTTTCTTCTGATAATTCGCTTCCTGTGTTTCAAAGTCCAGTCCCTTTTTCTTACAATATGCCTGAAGTTCTTCTATTCTTGCCTGCTCTGCCACACGCTCTGCTTCTTCCTGTTCCATGCGAAGTCTCTCCGCCGGCTCGATCCATGTTCCGCCTGCTTCTAAGACAGCCTTTTTCTGATGCTCCAGAATCGTCTTCTGATCTTCTTCAATATGTTTTTCTACTTTCAAAAAACACATCAGAACTACAATCACCGCATAGCAGATAATCTCTGCCCCCAGATAACACAGCGCCAACATGGACTGTACACCTCCGTTTTGAGCGGATGCCGATGCATCATATCCGGTTGCAGTAAGCAGTGCGTTGATCAGTCCGTTCCCAAGTCCAGTCATTCCTACCATGATTGCTCCATATACTGACATCGTAAACCCATCACTTCGAAATCCATTTTTTGCCTCCAGATGATCCAGCACATCAGACAACAGAGCCAGTGTTACATACATTGCCGGAATGGAGCCGATTCCTTTTAGAATCACACCAATACACACGATCGTAAAATTATGAATATCCAGAAAGCTGACCAAGCCTCCCACAACCGAGATTGCCAAACCAATGGTCACTGCTTTTTGCTTTCCCAATTTATTTGCGATCGGCCACGCTAAAACCATTCCAATCGCTGTCGGAAGTCCACCGATCAATCCCAGCGTCCCCATTGCGGTTCCCGCAGCTGCTTCATTTGTAATTCCGTCAAACATCCAGCGGGAGTAGTAACTCATAGAACCATTCTTTACCAGACCGCCAAACTGGAACAACAGAAAATATAAAATAATGATCCACCAATAACCGTTTGATACACAGGCTTTAAGCTGTTTGATCATCGGAAGCTTCTCTTCCCTGATCGCAAGCTTCATATTTTCCTCTGTGACTCTCTCTCGTGTAAAGTAATATTCCAGCAAAATTGCTAAAAATGTCACAACACACAATACAATCATCACAAGCCGCCAGTTCTGATAACTCTGTGCGGTATCAATAGCGCCGTCTTTTTCCACAAAGAGAAAACTCTGCAGCAGCATCGGCACTAAAATACTTGCCCCGATCCCTACCGCAGCCACACCAGATGCATTGGAAAATGTTGCCAACATTCCCCGGTGGTTAGAATTTCTTGTAGACAGCGCCACCATAGAACTATGCGCTGTGTAGAAAAACGGATACGCTACTGCATAGTAAAAGTTATAGGACAGCGCGATCCAGATCATCTGAGTCGATGGACTCCCATTTTGAGGTGTTAAAAACAACAGCGCGATCGCAATTGTCACAAGGGGCGCCGACAGCAACATATACGGTCTCGCCTTCCCCTGAGATGTTCTGGTATTATCAATCAGACGCCCTACCAGAAGATTTCCAAGAATCACAAAAATGACAGAAACCATCGGAAGAACCGCTGAAAAAATCCCAAATTTTGCCGTATCCGTCCATCCAAGCACATCCGAATAGTAGCGGTTTAAATACGCCCCGAAGATTGCATTTGAAATAAATGCGCAAAACGGACCGAGAAAATACCCCAGTATCATTTCTTTCGGCTTTACATTTGCCGAAGTGATTTTTGTCCGCATCAGCGGGTTGTCAAAAAACTGATTCTTTTCCATTTCGGTCATTCCTTTCCCTGATTGCTTCTTTTAACGTATAAGTACCACTTCCCAATACCTTCTGTGTATTTCCCGGCATCACCAGTGTACATGTTGTTCCGACCGGAACCTGCACCTGGATTGTAAACATTCCATCTTCAATCTTCCACTCACTGGAAACAATTCCGTAGGCTGTGTTGACACTTCCTTTTGCCCATTTCAGATTTCCTCCTGTCATCGGCCGGATCCTAAATGATCGATATCCGCCCTCTGTTGCCTCGATTCCTGCAATTCTGCGGTATAAAAAGTCTCCCACCGCACCGCTTGCATAGTGATTGAAAGAAACCATACCTCCGGTTCCGTCATCTTTTCCAGTGTTGCAGGTACCATCTTCGCGAAGCGCATCCCAGCGCTCCCAGATGGTTGTTCCTCCCACTTTCATCTCATACAGCCAGGACGGGCAGGTATCCGTAAGCAGCATTTTAAATGCCTCTTCCTCATACCCATTGTCTGCCAGAGTAAAAAGAACGTACGGTGTCCCTGGAAATCCGGTAGTAATGTGATATTCGTCTTTTTTCACAAGCCGCGCCAGGTTTGCTGCTGTCTTCTTTTTATCCTCATCTGAGAGCATCTGATAATACAGCGGCAGCACATATGCCGTCTGAAATTCTTTCTTCACCGTACAGTCTGCTTCCATCAAAATTTCCCGGTAGGCCTCTCCGGTTTCCTGACTAAGTTTCCTGTAATACTGCGCATCCTCTTCCTTCCCCAGGATGTCCGCAATCTTTGCCAGAATCCGGCTGGAATTTGCCATACATGCGGTAGCGGTCCATTTTCCTCTTCCCATCCACTCCCACATACCGACACCCGGTGCGCACCAATCTCCGTAATGGTGCAAAAGCTTCCAGATCCTACGATGTTTTCCTATAGAAAACAACTCTGCCCAAAACTTACATGCCTTGATATATTTTTTCATTACCGGATACATTTGTTCTAAAAGTCCTTTGTCTCCACGAACCATATATTCCGCCCATGGTGCCAGAATACAGACATCGCCCCAGTGATCCACCGCCATCGGGATCATGATCTCCCACTGCAGCGGTACCCGGACAAGCGGCACCGTAACCGGAATCCCGCCGCCTTTATTCTGCTCTGCCTTCACGTCCAACAGCCATTTCTCCAGAAAACGGCTGATATTAAAATTGTAAGCTGCCGTAGGCGCAAACAGTGCAATATCTCCCGTCCATCCCATTCTCTCATCTCTCTGCGGACAGTCTGTCGGGATATCCACAAAATTGGACTTTGCTCCCCAGCGAATACTGTTCTGCAGCTGGTTGATCAGTTCATTGGAGCAGGAAAAGTTTCCGTTGTCTTCCACATCCGAATAGAGTGCCAACGCGGTCAGTTCCAGTTGATCCTCTTCAATTCCACGCACACCCACATAGCGGAAGCCCATATATGTCATTTTCGGAGAATAGGTCTGCTCTCCATCTTTACAAATATAAACCGCTTCTTGCTTTGCAGTTCTTAATGGTTCTGTATACAACTCTCCGTCCATCAGAATCTCCGCGTGACGAAACTCCACTTTTTGTCCCTGTCTGCCACGAATTGCCGCGTATATCACCCCTGCAAAATTCTGTCCGAAATCATAAATCAGCATACCGCTCTTTGCTCTTGTGATCCGTACCGGACGAAACTCTTCGTGTGCACGAACCGGCGCTCCATACTGTGCCATGATCTTTGGATGAATCTTCACCTGCTCAAAGCTTGCCTTTTTCCAGGAAACTTTCTCCAGATCCACGGTAGCATCATACACTTCTCCATTATAAAACTCTGTCTCTTTATAATTTCCTTCTTCCGTTACTTCCCAGTCTTCACTTGTCCCGATCGTCTCCCGGGTTCCATCCGTATACAAAATCCTCAGTTCTCCAAGAAGAGCCTGGCGCTTTGCATATACTCTGTTCCGTCTTTTATAGGTGAACGAACCAACTGCCCATCCTCCTCCAACTACGGCAAGCAACTCATTTTCAGCATTCAGCATATCTGTCACATCATAGGTCTGATACTGCAGCTGATTACGGTAGGAGGTAAATCCCGGTGCAAAATAGTCCTGTCCAACTTTCTCTCCATTTAGCAGCAACTCATAAATCCCCAGTGAGGTTATATACAACTTTGCACTGACAACCTCTTTTTCACAGGAAAATCTGGTTCGAAATGTCATTGTTTTGGGAGAAATTTTCGCCTCCTTGAACTGATATCCTCCATCCGTGATCCAACGTCCGGTCCAAATCGTATCCATACGTCCGGTCTCAAATTCTGTGCTGGCCTGAGCACATTCTCCCGCATCATCCTCTGCTTCCAGCCGCACTGTATATTTTGTGAACGGCTGCAGTTCTCTTCCCTCGTACGGCACCGCGATCTGGCAATCTGTTTCTTTCACCCAGTCTCCGATTGAAATCACAGCTTTTTTTAATGTTACATTCTGTCTGTCACTTTCCAGACAATAGGAAATTCTTGGATGAGGATTATCCGTCACACATCCTGTTTCCATATTTTCTACTGTCAGTCTGCTTATTTTCAGCATTCTTCCACCTCTTCTTTATTTCTTACCGGAATCTGTACCGTACACACATATTTCCCGTCTGATACCTGTACATTAACTGTTCCTGACTCTCCTGCCCGGATCACTGCCAACGCCTCTCCATAATACGTATCCGTTTTCGAAGTCCGGTATCCCTGCTCATTGTACGGACATCCGTTCCCGAGTCCCAGAAGTTCCCCGTTTTCCACAGTTACTTCCAATGTTCCCCGCTTCAACGGTTTGACTGTTCCTGTCTTATCTGTATACTGCAGTCTCACAAAACACAATCTTCCGGCTTCTGTCACCTTTTCTTCTGGAATCGCAGTCAAAACGGTTTCTTTTCCCGCGGTATAAAGCACATTTCTTGCAATTTCTCGATTCTTTGCATCATAAGAAATGGCTTCAACAGTTCCTTCCTCATAGATCACATCAAAAGAAGTTCTGCAGTCATTTTTCATTTTTCTGTTTCCAACCAGCTTCCCATTGATAAGCAGTTCCACTCTGTCAGCTCTTGCATATACTTCCACCCGTGCTTTTTTCCCGGAACATCCGTCCCAGGACCACGACTCAATGGCATTACTCATCTTCCATGCCGACGGCGAATGTTTCTCCCCCGTGTGATGAACCGGGCAAACCGCGATCACCGGCTTTTCCATCAGTTCAAATGCCGTCTTCGTATAGGCAGCCTCGGCCAGTGGTTTTCCGGTCAGATCGATCCTTCCGCTTCCTGCAGTGATCCAGCCTGCTCCATGTGAGAAATCCGGAGCATAATCACTATATTCCCACGCACCGACACCGACTTCTCCCATATAGTCCATTCCTGCCCACACAAAATCTCCGATGATCCTCGGATGCTTTTTCGCCATTTCCCAGAAAGCATATGCGTCAGAACAAAATGTCTCACTTCCCAGGATCAGACGATTCGGATATTTTTTCAAGTCTTTTCCATAGCGATAGATTCCGTAGTTGTATCCGGCAATATCCATATTTGCAAATGCATCTCTTGTCTTTACATCACAACCATGAAGTGTGGCTCCGATCTTCATCGTCTTACTTCCAAAAATCCCTGCCAGATTATTGAAAAATTCACTTCCGACTGCTTTTTTCTTCCCCCCTGATCGGCTTGCTTCTTTCTTCGCCTTCTTGTCGCTGTAAACGCCGAAGCCAATGGAACTTAAGAAGTTAAAAAAGATATTGATCCCGCAGGTTACCGGTCTTGTAGCATCCAGACTGTGCAGATATTCTGTCATCTGTCCCGTGAGAAGAACTCCTCTCTCCTGCGCCGTCTCAGAAACTTCATTTCCTGTAGAATACAAGATCACCGAAGGATGATTGTAATCTTTTTCCACCATATCTTTTAAATCCTGCTTCCACCATTTTGCAAAGTGATTTACATAATCATACTCCGTCTTGTGGATATACCACACATCTACAAATTCATCCATAACCAGCATTCCCTGCCTGTCACAGGCATCCAGAAGTGCTTTGGAACAAGGATTGTGGGCAGAGCGGATGGCATTGTATCCGTTTTCCTTTAAAATTCGAATCTTCCGTTCCTCTGCCTCCGGATAACAGCAGGCTCCCAGCACACCATTGTCATGGTGGATACACGCACCCCTCAGGATCACCCGTTCACCATTCATCAAAAATCCGTTCTCTGCGCTCCACCCGATCGTACGAACTCCGAATGTTTCCTCTATTTCATCTTCTTCAAACCGCACCCTGCATGTGTATAAAAACGGAAACTCAGTACTCCACAGCTTCGCATCCGGAATTTCCAGCTGTATCTGAAAATTTCCATCCACAGACTTCTTCACGCTTGCGACCGGCATCTGACCAGATACCAAAGACTCTCCTTCGAAAATTTCCAACTCCATCTCACCCGGTGCAGATGTCTCGACCTTTACATCGATCACGGCAGGGCTGATACTGACTGTCGAAATCTTTACCCCATTGATGCCGATATGCTTCTTTGGCAGCACATATAACGATACCGGCCGGTAGATTCCTGCTCCCGAATACCATCTGCTGTTTGGCTGATCTGCATTGTGAGCAATAACCTGTATCTGATTTTTCATTCCAAAATGAAGAAACTCATTTGCCTCTACATAAAAATTTGTATATCCATACGGACGAAATCCGGCTCTTTTCCCATTGAGGTACACTTCTGCATTGCGATAGACACCCTCAAATTCAAAGACTAATCGAAACTCCTCATACTCCTGTGGTACAAAGAATTCTTTCTCATACACATAATCAAATCCTTCAAACCAGCCGACGTTAATGCCTCCCAGGCTCTCCGGCGTCCGTTTCTCATCCAGCATTGCATCATGAGGGATCGTAACCGGTTTTCCCTTTCCCGAATCTCCGGCGTGCCTGCATGTCCAGCCGTCATTAAATGCAATCTTTCTCATTTCTTCTTACGTCCTTTCCTTTTCCATGGCTGAATCATACCATTTTTTCGCGAACAGTAACGATTTCTTACGTGAACGGTCTGTTTTTCATCGTATTTTGCAGTCCTGTTTTTGTCTATTTTTTATAGTTTATTCGCTTTTTCAAGCTTCTCAACTATTTATTTTTTAGTATACTTTCTCATTTTTTGTAATTTTTCAACAATTTTAAAGTTGTTTTCCATGGATTTGAGCCCTTGTTTTTGTGTATTTTTAATAATTCAAAAGATACTTTTATTTTTCCAGCGTAAAATAAAAATTTTACGATCGCCAGGCGCACATAAAAATATCCATGAACAAATCAAACTAAGATTTGCCCATGGATAATATCTGACTGCATATATGAAAAATGTAATAAAAACCATAATTCTATACACTGATTAGACCAAATGGCATGAAACGTTGTTTCATCATTACTATCTGTATCACAAGATTGCAAAACAGAATCTATATGATCTGCCGGAAAATCATCCGTATCATAAACAATCCAAACATGTTTGTATACATTTGAACTTTCTTCCGCACGAGTTTTCGCTTTCTGAAATAAACTAATCGTATTATCACCTTCACCATATACATCTAACTTTATCTTCTCTGGATATTTCTTATTTATAACATCCTTTATTGAACCAAAATATTCAGGTTCTGTATCTGTTCCTTCTGTTACAATAAGGTGATACTCTGGCTGAATCTTGATAGCTCTATCCAATCTCTTTTTCATCCATTTTTTATCTAAATCACTTTTTTTCGGAGGTTTTAGGCTCAAATCCACTCACCCCCACTCAACATGTTCTGCAAATAAGGATCTGCACCATACCTACCTTCCAAATACTGCTTATCATATGCAGCTGTATTATTCACTCTTTCATTGTCTTCCCGTCTAATTTCATACAAGGAATAAACTTGGCTGCTATGGTTTTCATCCAAAGCTGCAAACCATATTTCATCTCTTCTGAATACTGTGTTTTTCATTGTAGCAATATCATGAGACGTAAATAAAAGCTGAGCTCCATATTTATTGATTTTTTTATTCTTAAACATAGATATTACGTATCGCAAAAGCTTAGGATGCAGCTTTGCATCTAACTCATCAATAATTACCAGACGTCCTTCCTGTAATGCTACAAGTATAACCGGAAGCGCTGCAATCAACTTTCTTGTTCCATCAGATTCATGATTAAACGGCAATTCATATTGCTTACCCGAAATTGTTCGTACAGTATATAACTGCTCTTCCTTTTCATCATATCTATAATCCTCTACATCAATGCCCATTTCGTTCAGCAACATAATAATCTGATTCTTTGTCTGTTCATTATCAGATACCATAATCTGCAATTCTGCAACAGGGTTCGCATAATTACGAATGATACATGACTCAAACCACTCTTGAACCTCTGTTATCACAGGTATATTATAATTAATTGCCAAAAAAGATAAAAATGGCATTTTCTCATTCACTTTGGTATTTACATTCTCTTTACTTAAAATAGTTCCTAAAGTAAGCTCTTCGCCGTCACGATAAAAAATATGTGCAGGCTTTTTGCCTCCTATTGTTTTCCGATCCAATGTTTCTGCTGATATTTCATCTTTTAAAACAGCTAAATAGTAACGGTACTCATATTTTTCTGTACGAAAGAAAGTTTCAAACTCAGTAGGCTCATCTTTCGATTCACTATCAAATAAAAAAGGCTCTGCGACAACCTTTTGCTGCATAATGCCCCTCTTTCTAGTACTTCCTAAATCATGAATCGGTCTCACCACTGTTGTAATAAGACAAGATAACGCTCGGATCAAATTCGTCTTTCCGCCGCCATTTGGTCCATAAATAACACTCACAGGCAAAAGATCACTACACTTATCTTTCACAATCAAATTATCTTTGAATTCCGGAATTGCAGTTGCCTGCAAATCAAAAACAGTTTCATCTCTATATGACTTAAAATTCTGAAACGAAAACTGACATAGCATTTTTATCGCCTCCTTTTTACAGCCAGTATAACACTATTTTTTCCATGTTTCAATTTTTATATTCAATTTCATAAAAAATATTTTTTATTTTTAATATAAAATTCGTATTTTAAGATTTTATTTTACTTCCTCAAACAAAATACGACAGAAGAGCTTCTTTTTTCGCTCTCCTGTCGTATTTTATCTCTTTGTGCTCAACGCTATTTTCAAAACTCAAACACTGCCACTCCATATGGCTGCAGCGGATATGCGATCGAATACTTCTGACCATCGCATTCCTGCTTCACCGGCTTATATACCTTCGGACGCTCCACACCGTTTCCACCGTATTTTGGATCGTCACTGTCCAGCACTAACTTCAGCTGCTTTCTGCGCGGCACACCCACCCGGTAATCCGGACGTTCCATCGGCGTAAAGTTGCAGACAAACAACAGATTCTTCTTATTATCTCTGGAGTGTCTCACAAAACTGAAAATACTGCGGAAGGTATCGTCCTTATTGATCCATTCAAACCCTGCCGGATCCGTATCCAGCTCATACAGCGCCTTGTTGTGTCTGTACAGATGAAGCAGATCACGGTACCAGTTCTGGATCTGCTGATGCGGCTCCTCCGCAAGCAGATACCAGTCAAGCTCCCGCTCTTCGCTCCACTCCCGAAGCTGCGCAAACTCCTGTCCCATAAACAGCAGCTTTTTGCCCGGATGTCCCGTCATAAATGCATACGCCGCTTTCAGATTTGCAAACTTGTCAAAGCCAAGTCCCGGCATCTTATTGAGCATCGAGCACTTCAGATGCACCACCTCATCGTGGGACAGCACCAGAATATAATTCTCACTGTACGCATACTCCATGGAAAAGGTCATCTGATAATGCGCCCCTTTCCGGAACAGCGGATCTAATTTCATATATTCGGTAAAATCATGCATCCAGCCCATATTCCACTTCAGACTGAATCCAAGACCATCCTCCTCCGGCGCGCCTGTCACCTTCGGCCATGCGGTAGATTCCTCTGCGATCATCATAGCACCTTGATTTCTTCCCAGAACCACACTGTTCAAATGCTTAAAGAATGCGATCGCCTCCAGATTCTGATTGCCTCCATACTGGTTCGGGATCCACTGTCCATCCTGCTTGCCGTAATCCAGATACAACATCGATGCAACCGCATCCACACGAAGCCCGTCCACATGATAGTGCTCGATCCAAAACAGCGCATTGGCAATCAGGAAATTCTGCACCTCCGGCTTGCTGTAGTCGAAAATCTTCGTCCCCCAATCCGGATGCTCGCCCTTTCTCGGATCTGCATATTCAAATGTCGGCGTTCCGTCAAAGTCCGCCAGCCCATGCGCATCCTTTGGAAAATGCGCAGGTACCCAGTCCAGGATCACACCGATGCCATTCCTGTGCAGATAATTGATCATATAGGCAAAATCCTGCGGTGTCCCGTAACGGGAAGTCGGCGCATAATATCCGGTTACCTGATACCCCCAGGATCCGTCAAACGGGTGCTCCGCAATCCCCATCAGCTCCACATGGGTATACCCCATCTTCTTCACATAATCCGTAATCGAATGAGCAAATTCACGATAGGTATAAAATCCCTCATCCTCTGTGCCCGGATGACGCATCCAGGAGCCCATATGTACCTCATAGATCGCCAGCGGATTCTCCTTTTGATCCCACTTTTTCCGCTTCTGCAGCCACTGCTCGTCCGACCACTTCAGATTCGAAATATCGGTCACTCGGGAAGCCGTACCCGGACGCCGCTCCGCATAATTTGCAAACGGATCCGCCTTAAAAATCCGTTCTCCTGTCTGTGTCTCGATACAGAATTTATACAGATCCCCTTCCTGCGCTCCCGGCACAAAACAAGTGTAGATCCCAAGCGGCTCCTGACGATGCATCTCATTCGCCCCAAAATCCCATGCGTTAAATTCACCTACAACGGACACTCTCGCTGCATGCGGCGCCCATACTGCAAAATAGACACCTTCCTGCTTCTTCTGCACGGCCTTGTGTGCTCCCATCTTGCGGAAGATCTCATAGTGCGTGCCCTGTCCGAAAAGATACTGATCTAATTCTCCGATTTCATATGGCTGTAATTTCTTTTGTACGGTTTTCTGTCTTCCCATAATCCCACCTCACAGCTGCTGTTTTTTCGTATAGCTTCATTATACTTTATCTACTTTTAAAAAGAAAGTGAAAAACGACAGAATGCCGAAGAAATTCGGCTAACACGAAATTTCTTCGGCATATTGTACGAAAGATGTCGGATATTGTCTATCCTTATACTTTCGCAACTTCCTCATACTTCTTATAGTATTTTCTATAGTATCCCCCGCTCTTACGCTCCACTTTATTCAGAACAACTCCCAGGATCGGGCATCCTGCTGTTTCCAGCTTTTCTTTTGCCTCAAGAGCCAGCTTTCTCTTTACCGCTCCAGATTCAATCATCATAATTGCAGCATCCGAGCATTTTGCCACAATTGCAGCATCTATAACCATTCCAACGGGAGCGCAGTCAATAAAAATATAATCATAAATGTCACGAAAAGAGTTCAATGTATCTTTAAACAGTTCTCCGGACAACAATTCTGTCGGATTCGGCGGAACCGGACCCGCAAATAAAATATGAAGTCTGGAACTCTCTGTCGCATACACTGCTTCTGACAGACTGCACTGTCCTGACAGATAATGAGAGAGGCCTTTATCTACAGAACCGCTTTCCAACATATTGACCATCACTGATTTTCTCATATCCGCATCAATTAAAAGAACGCGTTTCCCAAGTTCCGCAAGAGATTTTGCCAGCTGATAAGTAATCGTAGACTTTCCTTCTCCGGAGAAACTGCTTGTCATCACTATCACTTTTTTATCTACCCCGGAAAATTGAATATTGGTACGAAGTGTATTCAATTCTTCTGTCATTGCATACGACATTTCTCTTTTCTTTAAAGTTACTCGCTTCATTGATTTCTCCTTTTATCTTGCATTTTTTTACTCTTTTTAATAATCTTGGCTGGGTTTTTAATAAATATCTGTTCTGCCATCTGCTGTCCGTACTTCTTACTCACATACTCTGCACATGGGAGAAGATCCGGCTTCCGGTGCACCTGATCATGAGCATCGGAAGCAATGTAATGTACTTGTTTTTTTTGTATCATCTTGTGGCAAAATTGCTTCTGCCACCATCCGCTTTTTCCCAAAACATTCGCTGACGTAAGCTGTATCTGTGCCCCCATATGCACTAGTTCCTGCACAAGTGCCGGCGTCTTTGTCAGACATGGATATCGCTCCGCATGGGCTATGATCGGTCTGTATCCGGCAGCAAGAAGAGCGTAAACCTGATTCCGAATAATCTGATAATTATGACGTCCGGAAAATTCCACCAAAACATACTCTGTTCCAGCCATTGTGGGACGTAGTCCCTTCTTCAGATCCTCCACCATATGAGCATTCGTATGGTATTCACACCCCAGATATACTCGCATCCCGGAGCGTGATCTTCTGGTCATCTCATCAATTCTTTGAAACTGCCGCTCAACCTCTTTTTGCGGCGTCTCAAACATCCCCGCCCTGTAATGCGGTGTAACGATCACTGACTGTACCTGATTTCTATATTCTAACTGTAATATCTTCGCTGCATCATACAAATCCCGGGCTCCATCATCAACTCCCGGGACGATATGACAATGCATATCAATCAATCCCTGCATCGCTGACTGCCTTTCTTTTGAATGCCAATATTTTCCACAATAAAAAAGAAATCCTCTTCTGACCTGTTATGCAGAAGAGGATTAAACTTCTATGTGTGACTACGCTCTTTTCTTTCTGGATAATCCAACTGCGCCACAAGCTGCTACTACTGCAACTGCTCCAAACAATACAACCATAGAATGTTCTCCTGTCTGAGGAGATGTTGTAGAAGCGGATGTACTCTTATCCACAACAAACGCAACCGGTGATAAAGAATTAAATGTTGCTGTAATAGTTCCCTGTCCTGCTTTGGAATCTACAACTTCCCATGCTTTTTTCTCTGTATCATAGTGAAGTACAGCAACTTTTGTACTCGTTGTCACTCCTGGTACGTTAAATCTGATCGTCACCGGAAATACTGTTCCGTCCGCAACTGTAACATCTTTTACATCTACAACAGACATTGTATCTGTATATGCACTTCCCAAGAGTGCTTTCAGTGTCTCCGGTTTTCTGACATCTGCTACTGCACTCTGATACTCTGCCGGAACTTCTGCCAGGCTTGCTGTAATCGTATTTCCATTTCCATCCACACCATTATCTTTTGTATCAACTGTAACAACTCCGGATATATTTGTCGATGGTGCTGCAAATGCTGTCAAACTTACTGATAACGCCAATACCGCTGCTGCCGCAACGCTCACTAATCTTTTCAATCTCATGATGCTTTCCCCCTTGTCCTGTGGAATCTTTTTATACTTTTTTAGAATATCACTGAAATCTGGATTTGTAAACCCTTTTCCACAATTTCTTTGCAATCTGATATATTCCATATCCTGCCATCATTCCTGCCGCATTTGTAATCAGGTCATCCAGCTGAAACAGGCCTCTTCCCGTCAGCATCTGCAGCGTCTCGATCAGCAGACTCCCTGCGAATCCAAGCAGGAAGCTGCGCTTCCAGTTCCGCATCTGCTTCCACATCCAGGGACATAAAATCCCTGCCGGCAAAAACAATAATACATTTTCGATCAACTGGATCGCATAATCCGAAGATTCCTCCAGAAGACTGAAAAAAGTCAGATCCACCCGGTCTACAATTCCGGATTCCCGCGAAAACAATGTCAGATGTCCGACTACGACCACATAAATGATCATAAGACTGCTTTTTATAATAAAAGAGACTCTGCCATACTTCTTTCTGTTGTACAAGATCATGATAAGCAGAAACACTACTGCAGCTGCCAGCCCATAAGGAATATAAGCAAACGCATCTGCGACATCTCTTTCTACACTCCCTAAAATCGCTTTCATTCATATCCCCTATGATTCTACTTCTTTGTAAAAAATATTGATGATCATCTCCTGCAGACTGGCATCGTCCACATGAAATTCATCGTGTTCTTCTCCTGCCTGTACTTCTCCCGGAACTTTTAAAATCTCAGGATTCATATCATACGACGCTATCTTTTCCAGCATATCCAGACTTAAATCTGTCGTAATATACGGCTGTCCCACCTGCCAGAACTGACGCAGCATGGAGTTGCCGCCATCTTCCGTAGATTTCACTTTCTCCAGAAGCGCCTGTACAAACTGAGTCTGCCGCTCCATACGCTGTTCATTACTTCCAAGAACAGATGTATCACGGCTTCGAATATATTTCTCTGTAAGCTCCCCATTCAGTGTTATCGTACTTCCCTGGACAAATACAGGATCGATCGCGGTGTAATCTTCCGGAACAGTCATCGTTACTCCGCCGATCTGATCCACGATCGGAACAATTCCTGACATATTCAGCGACAGATAATCATGAATCGGAATATCATAGAGCAGATTGGATACTGCCTCCCTGGTCAGCTGACAGCTTCTTTTTTCCCCGTCCCCATACGCATACTGGGTTGCGATCTGAGCCGTCTCAGTCGCCATATAGTCCCCATCAATACCGTAAATCTTCACATCCGCCATAGAATCTCTTGATATTTCCAAAAGCGTAGTTGTCTTTTTGTCTGTATCTAACACCAACAGGACCAGACAATCTGACTGGCCACTCCGCCCGGTGTTCTCCTTAACTGTCACTACTTCATTTTTATCCACTCCCATAAACAGCATGGTTCGCAGATCTGAATTATACTTATACTTTTTCCCGTTGTATGTGATATAAGAAGAACCGTCCGTACTTTCAGGTTCTGCTGATACCTCTTCTTTTTCCTTATCCGCCTTTTTATTCTGCATCCCGGCATAAACCGCTCCTGCTGCCGCTATAACAGCGATCACTGCCAGAATGATGATCACAATTTTCGCTTTATCTTTAGTCTTCTTCACTGATCAACACTGCCTCCACTAAAAATCGTTTGTCATCCTGTCCCGTCATACAAGTACTAAGTGTCAGAATCCTGCTGTCTGTATTCACAGAAACATCATCCCGGATGACATTGCCCAGATTTCTGGAATTGTAAATAGAATCCAGAAATGCCTGTCTCTGATCTGCAAACGCATAGTCAAAACTATGAAGAATGTGTCTGTCATCATATACAACTGCCGCAAAAATCTGATATGTCAACTTCTTCTCCGGTGTATAGATCACCACATTCGGATGCTGCTGCATATACGACGCATCCGCATAGTTGTGCAGATTTTGAAACATACTTCCATCTTTCATGTCATGCCCGTAGATCACGGTATTAAAATCCGTAAATTCCTTCGTGTTCCAATTCTCTGTATAAATAGACCCCGGATATCCCTCCTGCCCTTCAATCGTATGATTCAGATAATACTCATTGTCCGTAGCACTCTGCGCAACGGGATAATTAATATTCGTCCCGTCAATCTGGATCCATGCATAAATATCCGGATTCTGAGCCTGAAGCTGTGCAAAATCAATCGGAATCTCCACATGTGACTCTTCTGTCTGTGGTTCCTCCTCTTTGCTCTCCTGTTTCACAACCTCTTTCTGAAGTTTCTTGTAAACCTTCTCATTTTTATTCTGCGTAACATAATAGTATCCGATATAAAACACACTTCCAATAATCACACAGATTAAAATACCGATCAGAATCTTTCTGGATTTTTTCATAGACTTTGTCCTTTCTTTAATATATGGAAAAAGAAGCAGTGCAGGGATGTTCTCCCCGGAACACCCTCCTGCAATGCCTCTCCTGTTCTATCTCTTATGCCTCTGATGATGCACGTCTTCTCTTCTTTTCCTTTGGAATTGATGCCAGTGTATTCAGCTTCAGATATCTTCTGACGTCCTCTTCCGACTTGATCGTATCATCCAGTAAGAATAATAGCGTAAATACTCCCACTGCAAGAACTGCTCCGATCAGTCCACCCATGATCATATTCTTCTTTACATTCGGACTGACTGGATAATTTGGCTTTTCTGCCTCTTCCACACTGCTTGGCTTATCAATCACCATAACCTCTGAAATACGCTCTGCAACAGCATCTGCCGCCGCATTTGCAATATCTGCCGCAAGCTGTGCATCTGAATTCGTGGCAGTCATCCTCATCAAACTTGTTCCGGACGGATTCTCTACCATGATCATCCCCTGCAGCTGCTCCACAGAGTAATTCAGATCTTTATACTTATAATCTGCTTTCAGCTTCTCCTCAATCTTGTTCATTACCGGACGGCTCTTCGCCAGTACAGAAAAGTCCGCAGTAAGCTGCTTGCTCAGTGTCAGATCCACACCGGACATACTCACCGAATTACCAAGAACATAAATCGTAGATGTCGCCTGATACTGTGGTGTGACAAACAACTTCGTATACCCTCCGACTGCCACAGCACCAATGACCAGACACAGAAGTATCACCCACGCTTTTTTCAATAATACATGAAATAATTCTATCAGATCGATCTCCATCTCATCATTTCTCATCTGTTCTTCCATCACTTATTCTCCCATAACCACATACTTTGACCTTAATCCGCTTTAGTATAACATATATTTTTTTATTCTGAAACCGTATTATTAAACAAATTCCCAGAAAATTTTTCCATTATCATACATAAAAGCGTACTTTCCGAATATATTATAACCATATCCCAACGCAGAAAGGTCTTATATGGAACGACTTATCATAGGCGGCATTGCCTTACTTCTTATTATCACAATTGAAATTATACTATACTGCAGACTCGTGCGCGCCTCACAAAAAGAATATCATGACGATTCCCTTTAACACTCTCTCACAATCCGACACATTTCATCAAACTGATCTTCCATCTCCTGTACCAGTCTGAACTGTGTACGGGCACGAACCAGGTTGTGCTCCGGATATGCCGTCTTGAAATACGTATCTCCCTGCAGAAAATCCATCAGGAACCGGATTCCGCATTCGAATGTCATCAATCTTGCACCCCACGGAAGACTCTCCAGCTCCTCCGGTGTCAGAACATCTCTTGCCATCTCCAGATACCCTTTCACATACAGCTCATACAGATTGATATCAAAATGGACCTTGTCCAGATCACGTTCATCTTCTTCCGCCGTAGATGCGCCAAAACGAATCGAATCTCCAAAATCATTGGCTGCCAGTCCCGGCATGATCGTATCCAGATCAATGATACACAATCCTTTTCCGGACTCTGCGTCAAATAAAATATTATTCAGTTTTGTATCATTGTGTGTCACACGCAGCGGAAGAACACCTGCTTCCATCCTGCTCATCAGAGCGCCGCAGTCTTTTTCTCTCGCCAGTGCAAATTCAATCTCCGAACGGCACAGACGGGCGCGGTTCTTCACATCTCGCTCTACAGCCTGTGCAAACGCTTCAAATCGTTTTACCGTGTCGTGGAAATTCGGGATCGTCTCATAAAGACTCTCTGCCGGATACTCACCCAGCTGCTTCAAAAAATGACCAAAGCTTCTGGCTGACTGGTAAAACTGCTCCGGACGCTCCACCATCTGATAGCACACAGAATTGGCGATAAAATTCGCACAGCGCCATGGCTGACCTTCATCATCCTCAAAATATGTCTCCCCGCTCTTCGTCTTGATGTAGGCCAGTGTCTCACGATCCGGATCTCCGCCTTCCCGACGGATCACATCCCGTAAAAACTCTGTCACTCCGAAAATATTCTCCATTACCTTACCAGGCTCTTTGAACACATTGATATTGATTCTCTGCAGTACGTATAATGGCTTCTCTGTGCCATCTTCCATCGGCATATATACTGCGTAAGTCTCATTGATGTGCCCTTCCCCAAACGGTTTTACATAACTGCACTGGGGACCGAATCCAAATGCATACAGTGCATCCTCAAGCGCTCTGCTGTCCACACCTTCGATCTTTCTTCTGGTAGAGAAGATTACTTCTCCTGCCTCTACCTTCTTCTCCTGCTCGATCGTACAGTTTGCTTTTACCACACTTCCAAGCCCCACATGCGCTCCGGCGCATACCACCGAATCATGATCCACAACTGCTCCGCTGTTGACAAGCGCCGCCCGATCCACATGGGTGTGCGTATTCACTACCGCGCGCTGCATAATAAAACATCCAGGTCCCAAAACCGCACTTGGACTCACAATTGCAGACGGATGCACGATCGATGGCACTTCATATCCTGCCTCCAGCAATTTGTCTGTCCAGAATAGTCTCGTATGATTATTCCCAAATGCCGCCACTGCCATCTTGTATTCTCCATACTTAGCCATATAATCGCAGCACTTTCCAACTACGTCCTTTCCAAACGCCGCATCATCCAGAAATACAACTTCCTCATAGCCCAGCTGGATCGCTGTTTCCTTCACCATCTGCCCGAAACCTCCGGCTCCGAGAATCAATAAACTTTTCATATGTTCCTCTCCTCGCTCTTTTATGATATTACGTTCAAATTCATCCTTTCAGTATTTCCACACTTTCTAACTCTCATTATAACAGATACCATATATTTATGCTAATCATCAAACTACAAAATATAGAATTCCTCTGCTCTTCTTTGAATATCTGCCCGAAACGGCATTGACTTGTTCCTTTTTACCATCAGCCCCGGCCAGAACAGCCACGGCTGATGATATTAGATCGGATATTCTCCGACGTAGATTCTTATTTTATCTTCTTTACAAACTCTTCCACGGATTTCGACTTGAACGCAAGCCCGATCCACTTCTTCAGTACATCCAAATCACCTTGTTCTTCAATTTGATCCGAAAGTACTTTAGGAACCGTTCCAAGATTCTGCAAAAATAAGAGTAACGTATCCTTACTCTCAGAAATTCGCCCCTCTGCAACTCCTTTTGCACGCCCCTCTGCAACTCCTTCAGCACGCCCTTTTGCAAATCCGGCAGCCCGTTCTTCTTTCAGCATCTCTTCAAAAATCATAAAGCGTTCCTCCATCTCCCGGCTTCCCTTAACATTGCGGATAAACTTCTGTAACTGCTCCACATATGGGTCGTGAGCAAGTCAATTTATATTCTCCTGCAAGTTCTTCATTTAATACAGCAATCTCGACACCCCATATTTTCCGAATCTGAATCAATCTTGCTTTTAATTCTGCCAATGGTCCTGCCAGCCATGTAATATCTTCTGCATTTTTAACAACAAGGATAAATTTTAATTGTATCTCTCTCATTTTATTCACTGTTTTCAGATTAGATCCCACTTCCTCAGTATTCTGAAACTTATCCAAAATTGTAGCCAGATAAATCTGCAAGGATGCAATAAACTTCTCGGTTATAGACAAGTAATATTCTTCAAATTTCTGCTCTTTTTCTTCTGATTCATAACGATTTACAGCGTTTGGGCAGCTTTTTTTCGCTTCCAGAAACACAATACTATTTTCATCATATTTCAGAATGAACTCAACTGTTTTTATTCCCGAACCAAGATCTTTGTAAATTTTAGAATCTTTAATATGAAATAAATTTGTTTCATCAAATTTTCCAAAATTCATTTCAGACTCTGTTATAACTTTCACTTTAGTACCACCCCAATTTCTTCTCTGTAAAGCTGTCGAAAAGTATCCATAATTGCATTATGATCCAACAATTCAAATTCCGGTGCTGTCTCACACTGCACCTTTTCTTCTTCATCTTTATATAGAGAAATGTACTGGATATCACTTTCTTTGCTTCGCTTTACCTCAATATATTTAGATAGGAAATAGTCGTGGGTAGAAACAAAAATCTGTACTCCTTCACTTTCCAACATAATCAATAATTCAGCCAATACCGGAATATATTTAGGATTAATATTTGCCTCTGGTTCATCCCAGAATAACACAGCCCCCTTTTCAAGCGTTCCATTCTTAATCAACTGCCATAGTAATGCTATTTTCCTCAACCCCTCTGCTACCAGATTGAATTCCAGTTTTGCCTGCGTGCCTGGTTTCAGATAGAATCTATCATCATGCAAGGTTACTTTCCCTGAACTAATTTTCTGCAAAATATCCAGATACTTTTTTCTTGCAGCTGAATCCACGCCTCTGGAAATATCAATCTTTGCAGCTGCAATAATATCCAGATAAGTATCATCAAATTCTACATTTCCCAATTTGACCGCAGCATCCAGATTCCAGGCATTAGACAGAATTTCTTTTGCCGGAATAAATACGCTGGAAAGATCCGACATCTGCTTTTCCCACTTTTCCTCTGTCTTAATCTCCGCATCCCATTTTTTTGTCTTAGTAGAAAACAGCATTCCTATTTTCGCTGTATCGGATTCCACTAAGATCTTTGCTGTATTGTTACCATTCTTATTTCTGTTTACCAGTCGCCCAATACTAGACTGATCTGGACGGAAAAGCATAGTTGTCTTCTGAGAAAACGACACATCATGTCTCGATGCCTGACATGCTGCGTAAGCCAGCTTCATGATATGAGTTTTTCCCATGCCATTTTCTCCAACTAATACATTTAACCCCTTGCTGAATGGTATCGTAATATCTTCAAATACTGTAAAATTTTCTGCTTCAATCCTTGTCAATGGCATTTCCATCACCTCGATTATTTTAACTTTTAGCCATGAGCAAAACTCCACATACCCAGTATTTATGCGGGGTTATGAGGTATGGCCAACCTCTTTGTCACTCCAAATTTACAGTAATAATCCTCTTGAATATTCCGTTTATGTTAATTTATGGAGTCAACAACAATTAATTCTATAAGAAAAAGATAAAAACAGTATATCACATGACTACTACAATTGCATCTTTTCCAGCCGCTGAATATATATACTTACCTACAAAATATAGAATTCCTCTGCTCTTCTTTGAATATCTGCCCGAAACGGCATTGACTTGTTCCTTTTTACCATCAGCCCCGGCCAGAACAGCCACGGCTGATGATATTAGATCGGATATTCTCCGACGTAGATTCTTATTTTATCTTCTTTACAAACTCTTCCACGGATTTCGACTTGAACGCAAGCCCGATCCACTTCTTCAGTACATCCAAATCACCTTGTTCTTCAATTTGATCCGAAAGTACTTTAGGAACCGTTCCAAGATTCTGCAAAAATAAGAGTAACGTATCCTTACTCTCAGAAATTCGCCCCTCTGCAACTCCTTCAGCACGCCCTTTTGCAAATCCGGCAGCCCGTTCTTCTTTCAGCATCTCTTCAAAAATCATAAAGCGTTCCTCCATCTCCCGGCTTCCCTTAACGTTGCGGATAAACTTCTGTAACTGCTCCACATATGGGTCGTGAAACTCCTTTTCGCTTCCCTCAAGATCCTCTTTCATGTACTGCAGAAATGTGACCAATTCTCCCGGAACCTCACTTTCGTTCTTTCCACGGGTATTTAAAAACACAGTGGTTCGCCCATCTTCCAAATCCACATTTTCAGATTCCTGACACGTTGTCCGAAAGGTATAACGATACTTTTCTTTTCCAAATGGATCAAAATCACAGATAAAAATAACATAGGTATCCGGAAGTTCCGTATAATCTTCTCCGGTCAGCAACATCTCCATGTCCATCTGACTCTGATAATAACGGCTTCTCTTTCCAAGTGCCGGCTTTCTCTCCACCTGCATTTCCACGTTATAACGCGTCTGCTTCTCATCTTTTGCATACACATCCAGGCGGACACCTTTATACTCCGGATGATACACGATACTTTTTTCTTTACTGACATCCACTCGATCGATCGGTATCTCCAACACTCTTTCTAAAAGACCTTTGCAATTATCTTCGTCCATCATCACTGCGCCGAACATAAAATTATCTTTGATCGTAAGTTCCTTTAATCGTTTTGTTCTTCCCATTTTATTCCTCCATTTGCAGAGGAATTCTATAAGATGATTATAGCAAATTTCTCAAGATATCACCAGATTAATTTTATGAGACCATTATACCAACTGATGTGAGCAGTTTAATGACAGCTCATGAAATCACTAACAAGTAATTTCTATGTATAAAGTTATTTTAATCCAAAACCATCACAAATAATTTACTAAGACTTCCCACACCATGAAGTTCGTCACACCTTACTACAAAAATAAAATTTGTAACTTGAAATATCCAGGGGCTTCCCCCTGGATACATTCTTTCATCGCTTTTCACTGAAGTCCCCTTACCCCATAGATGACTGCCTTGCCTCGATATACATATTAATATCGTCAACAATATACTGCCTGCCAGTAGTATGAAGCGCTTCGTAATAGTCCCGAATATACTCAATCACACGATACCGATTAAACAGATCAATGACGTTTTTTCCATTCATCCCCTTTGCATTTTTATATTCTTCTATACAATATACAATAAAATTCGTTTTTTCATCCATACTCAGACCTCCTCTGGGTAAGTAATATGCCCGCTCTCCTTTTCCTCCAGCCACATTTCATATAAGGTAGGAATACTTAAATGCCAGAGCTTCGTTTCCTCTCGCTCTAACTGACGATAAAGGTCAGACGCATATAGCTGTGTTAAGGCTTCTTTCTCTGTAAGTAACTGTTTTTCCATTATCATACGGAGCAGGCGCGGTACGATGAGTTCCAACATTCCTTTGATTCCCTTTTCACTCATTGCAATCCCTCCCTATCGGCAACTGCCCTATATATTTTAACTCTTTTAAAGAACTTGCTGTCGTAAAAGTCATCTGATTATACAGTTTTTTAACCTTCAGTCTGGCAATCGTCTCATCCTTTGTTAAAATACCTTCCTCATAAGCAATAAACGTCCGGTAAATAGTATCATTAGCTACTGGCCCGAAAATAATATCATAACTTATCCCTTCATAACTCCCATTGCGATTTGCAAATACGAAATCCAACCATTCTTCATTTGGTTCTGAAAAAAACAGGAGTTTATATTTGTTTTTCAGTTCTTCTAACTCGGCCGTTTCATACATACTGACACAAGGAATGCCTGTTTCCCTCCGGGCCGTTACTTTTTCTGCAAAATTTACTGCCTGGTCTTTATTGAATGTTGTATAGAAACCATATCCAAAATCTAATGTCCGATTCTGACGGACTAATCTTGGATGGTCTACTACCATATTGCTTCCATGATATACGATCATATGCAAACCTCCATCATTTTCTGTGTTATAGCATATTCTTCAGACAAGGCTTTCAGCATGACCTGAATATGCCTGCGCCGTTCAATCTGTTGCTGCAATCTTTCAACTTTATCTCCTGCTCTCCCGACATACTTTGAAATTGTCTTTTTCCCGCTGCGATACTGTAAATAGTAATATTGATTTCCTTTAATCATTTTGGCAATCAGAGCACCTTTCGGCAAAGTAGTAAGTTCTGTCTCATATTTCTTTATCATATACTCAATTCGCCGCTGCTCTTGCACAACCGCATTTTCCAATAAATTCATATTATCACCTACTTATAGTATAACCAACACTTAGATAAAGGTCAACCTTTTTGTATGGTAACTATCTATATCGCACATTACCCTTCATTTTCTCCTATTATTCTGTTATAATTAGCCAAATTGGTAGTTAAATTTCCAATATATGTAACCCATATAATGGTATCGTAATTTAAGACACTTCAAGAGACATTTCTTAATGAATCTGATATACTGTAAATATTAGAGAAAGAAGGATTGTTATTATGTCTCGAACAAGAAGAAATTTCTCCGCCAAATTTAAATCAGAATTAGTGATTCTATTGGAAAATCAAATGAACTGCATAACGAAGAACTACTTTATCAGATAATTGATATAGAGGGAGAAATGTTTGGAAAAGTATATCAGCAGTTGGAAATGGTCGATTATGAAGCGAGGTAGTGGAAATGGAAAAAGACCCATTTAAGGAATATTTGAGAGAGTCTGAGCCGGATAAAGCTCATAAAGGTTATGCGTGGAGTACCGCAATCGGACTTCAAGCAGTGGACGGACTGAAACCGTCTAAATATCTGATTGATACTGCCATTCAGAATATTGAAGGCAAAATCACGATGAAGGAAGCACAGAGTCTTATCGACAGCTACTATGAGGAAAGATCCGTGCATTTATCTGATGATGAGCGCACAGAAGAAGCAGATAAGGTTTCTTCCCGCATTGCGGAAATCCTTTCTGAAACAGCGTTTTCATTTTCGCCAAATGAGTATATCTCTATCCACCGCAAACTTTTTCAAGGTATTTACAAGCATGCTGGAAAGATTAGAGATTATAATATTACAAAGAAAGAATGGGTGCTAGATGGAGCAACCGTTATGTATGGTAGTGCGTCTGAACTGGAAACCACACTTGAATATGATTTTTCGCAGGAGAGAGCTTTTAGCTATAAAGGGCTTTCAATGGACGAGATAATTCATCATCTTGCAGTATTCATTTCAAGATTATGGCAAATCCATATCTTTGGGGAAGGTAATACAAGAACAACGGCGGTTTTCTTCATTAAATATTTAAGAACACTGGGGTTTTCTGTAACCAACGATATTTTTGCGGAAAATGCGTGGTATTTCAGAAATGCACTTGTTCGTGCAAACTATACGAATCTACAAAAAGACATTCATGAAACAACAGAATATCTAGAAGCATTTCTCAGAAATCTACTCTTGAACGAGAAAAATGAGCTTCACAATCGAAATCTTCACATAAGTGGACGCTTAAATGAAGAAAAAGTGGACATTGAATATACAAAAGTGGATATTGAGAATGGAAAGGTGGACATTCAAGTCCAAAAAGTGGATATTGAAAGTGTACTTTCCGAAAGAGGCAGAAATTTCTCAGTAAAAACGAATGTTCATATCCATAAACTTTTTGAGAAGTTTGGTTTTGATGAAGTTTTTGGAAGAAGTGCAGTTATGGAGCTTCTTGATTTGAAAGGTTCAGGTGCTTCAAAATTGCTTTCCAATCTTGTGCAGGCAGATATTATTGAACCTGTATCCGGTTACGGAAAAGGAAAATATAAGTTCAAGATATAGTTATAGGACTTCTGGTCAATTTGACCAGAAGTTGTACAGTAACCAATTGGAGGCTTGGATTCAAACAGTTTTTCGGGAGGGACATCCCGGACAAACGGGGTATATTCCATGCCAAAATGTTCATAGATACGCGTATGGAAGGCTGTAACGAGTGATGCCTTATAGAACTACGCTCTGTATTGCGCAGTTTTTTGAAAAATCTGGGAACTGTTTCGGAGAATCCTCAAATTTGATACATGAGCAGATGATCCAAATGGGAAAACATGCTGACTTGAGTTTTCTATGGATTGATTATAAAAAAGAGCATCCTAACGGTTACCAGCTTGCTCAGTTTTATAAGCTGTATCGTGATTTTATGGTAGATACTTATGGTACTTCAAAAACATCTATGCCTGTGGAACGGATCCCTGGTGAAAAGACGTATATTGACTGGGTAGGCGACCAGCTGGAACTACTATTGGATACAACAACTGGAGAACTTCGGAAAGTTCACATTTTTACAACTACTGCGTAATCCATCTCCTCAATCCGTCTCTCGATATGATAAAGAGGGATTCCTTTACCAAATTTATCATTTTCCGTAATGAAGATCACATAAGTATCCACTAAATCTTCAAAATCTTCGCCTTTAGAAAGAAGCGTACGGTCAATCATACTGCTGTGGAATCTGGCTCGTTTTACACCAGAGCCACGATCTTTCCATCCAAAGCTTCAGAAAAAAAGTCATCGTCCATCAGGCGCAGTTCTTTCAGCAATTGCAAATCCTTTTCGTTCATTACATGCTTTTCTGTCTCCTGCACATGATCATTTATCCCTCCACTTGCTTATTTCTGCTTAATAAATTGCCTCCCATGCCTCTATCGCTTTCAACATATCCCTTGCCAAAACTGCTTTTTCTTCATTCTCCCCGTCTGAAAAATAAGTATATACGTCTGAAATCTGTCCTCTCAACGCTTCTGTCTGCTCTGTTCCTGTTCCGCATTGACCAGTTTCAAGCTCGTATATTGCCTGACCGTAAGCTGACACAAACCACATAAGCGCCTTGTCGTAACATTCTGCAATCTCGTCTTGTCCCACTATGGGTATGCCTGCTTCTTCTATATAATTCACTCCTATCAGACGCATATTTTCAGATACTTTCTGATAAGAATTTGCCTCTATCCGCTTCTCTTTCGATTTTTGAAGCTGATCCAACTGCACAAAGTAGTAAGGGTCTCTCACTTTTGCATCTAAAAAATATGTATAGTAGATATTTGCCTCCTCGATTCTCTGGACGTATGATTGCAGATACGAGGACTCCACCGGCGCCATCCTTGTTTCTCTTTTGCTATTCTCATATTCTTCCAATAATGCCGCCCTGCACTCTGCCCGCTCCTCTTCGTTTAATTTGCCAACCTCTCCATCATAGTAAAGCGCGAGATCCTGAATGTACTTGTCTTCCGTCCAGGAAAATGCCCTTGCATTTCTGACTACTTTTACTTTCTCTTCTTTTGATACGTCGCTTGTTTCTTCTTTGCCGGAAGATTGCTGATTTTTCAGAATGAAGATTTTCCCTGTAGCGCTTACAGTTATTATACTGCTAAATACCAATCCCAAAATCAGCGTCCATATTGCAATATGTTCAATTAAAAATTTGCATATCGCTTGTATTTTCTTGTATCTGAAAATTTCATTTTCTATATTTTTATATATAGCTTTATAGAGATGCCGTAACAGACAGATGTCTGCATAGTCAACTACTAGCAATACAATAATGTTCTCGATCTGCCAGATCAGTATACCTATTCCGCATGACACTATGCTGACTATACATAACGCACACATCCGATTTCTTTTTTTCTTTCCTTTCTTTGACTGCCCCACATCGCATCCCCTCACCTTCTTGTCTTTCGTTGCTTTCTTCCAAATCTAGACTTTTTTCGTTTTTATTGTATCATTCTCTCATTCATAAAGCAATTATATAAGAATTTTTCGTTACTTTTTCACAAAATTCAAGAATGTAATTCGTTTAAAAATCAAGGAATATTATTTTTTAAGACTTAATATTCTTTTTTAATTCTTATTCAGAATGTAATTATTATATTTAGAATTTCTTTTCGCATTCATTTTCATTTGCTATATTTTATGTTATAATCCAAATATAAAATTTGAAAGGAGTTCTCTATGGATCACGCAAAAAATGACTATCATTACTATCACGCCACTGTCATTCAACGAATTAAGGCTCTCATGGAACGCAAAAAAATAAGACAGACTGATTTGGTTGCCTGTACTGATATCAGTCAGTCCTCATTATCAAAATTGTTAAACGAAAACGGAAATATGAACCTTACATTGCACCACATTTTTGAGCTGTGCACCGCACTGGAAATTGAACCTTCTGAATTACTCTCTCTTGATACAAAAATTGAAGATATACCAGACAAAGCTTCACCCCCATCTTCTGAGGTAAGCTTCTTCAACAGCAGTTATATAAACAATCAGATTTTAATTCAAAATCCAACGCATCCGGCCTTCAATGGATTGAAGGACAATACTTTTCATATTTATACATTTTCAACTATTTCCTCAGAGTCCTTCTTGCTAAATGGAACGCTTAAATTTACCCCTTCAGAAGATTATTCTTTTTGCAAGGCAGAACTGATTTTAGACACTGGAAAAACGGATGTGAATAACAACGCGATAGAAAAATATTACTCTGGAGAATTGATGATTTCTCTGGCTATGAATGCCTGCTATGTACTTTTGACCAATCGGGATAATGGGGAGATCTGCTTCTTGAACTTCCGGCATATGTTCCTGTTCCGTCAAAACCTCGAATGTCGTGTCGGCACAATATCCTCCACATCAAGCGGCGGAAACCGACTTCCCGTCATTCAAAGAATCTTACTTTCCTATACACCACTAAAGGTATCGGCACAAGATACAACAGATATTGATTTTATAAAGGGACAATTAAGATTGAATCATTCAGAAATATTGATTTCAAACGATAGTCTGACCGAGTTAAAGACTACCTATGAAGGTAACGCTGAAATAGTAGACTTCTTTAAAAATTTTGAGAACCTTGCAAGAAAACAAGAGTACTTGATATTAGATGAATCCAGCATGCGAGAAATTCCGGTCGCTTCTGATATTAAGACGGAAGGGCTTGGGATATTGCGTAATGCCTCCTATGCCGCACGATACAACAAAGTCAGCACAAAAACAGATGAATCTATCTTTGATTATATCTGTAAAAAATATAAGACCTGAATTTTTGAATACACTTTTATAGAATATCCTCTGATGCTGCCTCTTTCATGCGCATTGCTTCCTGATTACGGATTACTGTCCGGAATGCTCCAGACAACTTCTCGAAAAATCAGGAAGCTGCGCAAAATATACTTCTAAAGAGGAGTTCACACTCTTAAAACTTTCTCCACACCATTTTATTCACAACTCCTGTATAGCTCTGAATGATTTTCACAACTTTTGTGGATACATTTTCTTCTACATAATCCGGTACCGGAATTCCGTAATCTCCGTTTTTATTCATTGCCACTGCTGTCTCCACAGCCTGTACCAGGGAATTGCTGTCGATTCCGGCAAGCACAAAACATCCTTTATCCAGAGCTTCTGGTCTTTCTGTAGAGGTACGGATACAAACCGCAGGGAACGGATGACCTACAGAGGTAAAGAAACTGCTTTCCTCCGGCAATGTTCCGCTGTCCGACACTACCGCAAATGCATTCATCTGCAGACAGTTATAATCATGGAAGCCTAGCGGCTCATGCTGAATGACACGTTGATCCAATTGGAATCCTGATGCTTCTAATCTCTTTCTGCTTCTTGGATGACAAGAATATAAGATTGGCATATCATACTTCTCTGCAATCTTATTGATTGCCTCAAAGAGTGATAAGAAGTTCTTCTCTGTATCAATATTTTCTTCACGATGTGCAGAGAGCAAGATATATTTTCCCTTTTCCAATCCCAAACGGGCATGTACATCGGATGCTTCGATTTTTTCCAGATTATCATGCAGCACTTCTGCCATTGGAGAGCCTGTCACATAAGTACGTTCTTTCGGCAATCCGCAGTCCGCAAGATAACGGCGGGCATGTTCTGAATATGCCATATTTACATCTGAAATAATGTCTACAATACGGCGGTTTGTCTCTTCCGGAAGACACTCATCTTTACAACGGTTTCCTGCTTCCATATGGAAAATCGGAATATGAAGACGCTTTGCCCCGATCACGCTCAGACAACTGTTCGTATCACCCAGAACCAGTACTGCGTCCGGTTTTATCTCTGCCATCAATTTATAAGATTCGGAAATAATATTTCCCATGGTCTCTCCGAGATCTGCACCCACTGCATTCAGATACACATCCGGATCATCCAACTCCAGATCATGGAAAAATACACCGTTTAAGTTGTAGTCATAGTTCTGTCCGGTATGCGCCAGAATGGTATCAAAATAGTTCCGACACTTTTTGATCACTGCTGCCAGGCGGATAATCTCCGGACGAGTCCCTACAATGATCAATAATTTCAGTTTCCCATTATTCTTAAATGTCACTTCTGTTTTCATTCTATTCTCCCTCACAGCGGGTATGCTCGCAATGGAACCACTTCGCCCGCCTCAATTTTTGTTGCTCTTGGAATCCGATTTTCTGCCTTGATCACAGTCCCCGGAGAAATATGTACGCCTTCTTCGATCACACATCCATGGTCTACAATCGAACCACAATTGATAATACAGCCCGATTGGATCCGACAATCTGTGTTTATGATCGCAAGCGGCAATACAACTGTCCCGGCTTCCACTTCTGCAGTTGGACTTACATAAGCTGTGGCATGTATCAATCGCGGAAGTACAATCTGTGCATCGGATAACTTTTTCATCCAATTCAAACGCATTTCATTGTTTCCAAATGCAGGATACATCTCTGTATTCCCATCGGCAAATTTCATATATTCTAAGCATGTTCCCAATATCAAATCTGATGTTTCCTGTCCGTCATCCAGAAAATAAATCTGCTCATATTTTCCAGACTGCCTTGCAATGTCTGCTACGGTTTTTCCGTATCCGCCTGCTCCTAAGATGATCAATCTCATTTTTCTTCCACCTTTTCAAAAAATGTATCCGGATGCTTCGGATCAAACTGCTCGTTTGCCCACATCACAGTTACGAGATTCTCTGTTTCTGACAAATTGATGATATTATGTGTGTATCCCGGAAGCATATGGATTGCCTCGATCTTCTCGCCGGAAACCTCAAATTCGATCACTTCATCCGTTCCGATCTTGCGTTCCTGAATCAGGCCATGTCCAGACACTACAATAAAAAATTCCCACTTGCTGTTGTGCCAGTGTTCTCCTTTTGTAATTCCCGGCTTTGAAATATTCACAGAAAACTGTCCGCAATTTGCTGTTTTCAACAGCTCTGTAAAGCTTCCTCTGTCATCCACATTCATCTTCAGTGGAAAACTGACCTCCTCTTTTGGCAGATAAGACAAATATGTCGAATATAATTTCTTTGCAAACGAATCCTCTGGGATTTCCGGGATTAGAAGGGTTTTCGGCTGATTTTTGAATGCTTCTAATAAATCTACGATTTCTCCCAACGTTGCCTTATGGGTCGTTGGAACATAACAATATCTTCCTGCTTCATCTGCTACCGGATCCAGCTCCTGATATTCACAGTGATGTTCTTTTCCTTCCAAAGCATCCAGCATCTCTTCCACCAGATCATCAATATAGAGAAGTTCTAATTCTGTCGCTCTGTCATTCACCTGAATCGGAAGACTATTTGCGATGTTATTGCAGAATGTAGCAACTGCACTGTTGTAATTCGGTCTGCACCATTTTCCGAAAAGGTTCGGGAAACGGTACACCAGTACTTTTGCTCCACATTCTTTACCATATTCGAAAAATAACTCTTCCCCTGCCAGCTTACTCTTTCCATAATCGGACTGTCCATAACGTCCGATCAAGGTTGCCTGAATAGAACTGGAAAGCATCACCGGACAGGTATTGTGATGCTTTTTCAAGGTGTCTAACAGTTTCGATGCAAATCCGAAATTTCCATCCATAAACTCAGACTGCTCTTTTGGCCGGTTCACCCCTGCAAGATTGAAAACAAAGTCTGCTTTCTCACAATATGTATCTAACAGAGATTCCTCGGTATCAATATCATATTCAAAGATCTCATCGATTGTAAGATCTCTTGTTCTGTTTTTTCCGTCTTTGATACAATATAAGTTGGCTGCAAGGTTTTTGCCGACAAAACCATTGGAGCCGGTTATAAGAACTTTCATGTGTTTACCCCCATTTTTGATCTGCTATCATCTTATTCTCCAAACTTTTTAAATCTTTGCTTCTCTTTTTCACTTTTTTACAAGGTACTCCCGCACAGATTGTCCACTTTGGAATTGAAGTCTTCACAAGACTCATCGCACCAATTGCACTTCCCTTTCCTATCGTAACATTGGGCAAGACTACACTTCCACTTCCTATAATTGAATATTTCTTCAATATCACTTCACCACCATAAGGACAACGATATGGTGCAGAAATCATAGGGTTTGTCAAACTGTGCCCCGAATAGTCATCACTTACTGCATATATTGCACATCTGGAGGATACTGTGGTGAAATCTTTTAGTGTAATTCCATAATCACCTGCCGTTAAGCATGTATACGGAGATATATGAATATAAGAACCCATACTAATCTTGCCACTCAATATACAAAAATCATCAATCCGAACATTATCTCCAATCTTTATTTTTTCTGGACTGTAGATTCTTGCATACCTGCTGATTTTAACATTCGTACCATAACTGCAAAACCCTATTTCTTCCAATTCCTTCTGGCTCAAAAAACTGGTCTGATTGCTGACTTGAACATGTTCTATTGCAATACCTTTTTTTAATGGTTTTCTCCTTTTCGATTTACATTTCCTGTATAACCATTCAAAATATTCTCCATAATTAGGATTTTCCAGTCTGCGTTCTTCTATCATATCTTGTAATCCTTCATACAATCGTATTACAGCCTGACCAGAAGCACTTTCAAAAACCCATATTGGTAAATATTTTTTCTCTACCATCATCCCCCAAAAGTGAAAAAATGAAATCACATTACTTGCATCTTTATCATTCTTGTCTATTTTTATTCCATCACCAAATTTTCGATATAAATTTTTCCTGGCTTCTGTATATTCTTTTGCATCTCCCTGCTGAAAATATTCCTTTACTGCTCCAAGATTAGAAATCCGAATACTGGCTATCCCTACTAATATACCTGAAATTCCAGACAGAATAGCTACTATATCGACAGTTTCCTTAAGATGCCATCTCTTAAAAACAGTAACAAGTGAAGAAAAACTTCCACCACTTTTTTCCAATATGTAAATAACAATAGAAAGAATTATACAAAGCAAAGATATTGTAACAAATATAATCGATTTATTCTTTTTGTTAATCAAAAGTATCCCTCTTCATCCTACAGTATAACTAAAAGTCACCTAATTATCGATTCTCCCACTCTGCTAATTCATCTCTGATATACTGCAGTGTCAACAACTTCTCTTTTACCTGCTCCACATCCAGTAATTCTGTATTGCTGGAGTTAAATTCTGTCAATGTGTTTCTCTCCACATCCCCTTCTTTGAAATACTTATCGTAATTCAAATCTCTCTTATCGCATGGTACCCGGTAGAACTCACCCATATCAATTGCATTTGCACATTCTTCATTTGTAAGTAATGTCTCATACATCTTTTCTCCATGACGGATACCGATCACTTTGATTTCATGTCCCGGTGCAAACAATTCTGTCACAGCTTTTGCCAATACTTCTATCGTACATGCCGGAGCTTTCTGTACCAAAATATCTCCGCTTGTCCCATTTTCAAATGCAAACAGTACCAGATCTACCGCTTCTTCCAAACTCATAATAAATCTTGTCATAGAAGGTTCTGTAATGGTGATCGGATTACCTGCTTTGATCTGTTCGATCCAAAGCGGGATTACTGATCCACGGGAACACATAACGTTTCCGTAACGAGTACAGCAGATTTTCGTTTTTTCCGGATCTACGGTTCTTGATTTAGCTACAATGACTTTCTCCATCATTGCCTTGCTTGTCCCCATTGCGTTCACAGGATAAGCTGCTTTATCTGTAGAAAGACAGATAACAGATTTTACACCTTCTTCAATTGCAGCTGTTAATACATTTTCTGTACCGAGTACGTTCGTCTTTACAGCTTCAATCGGGAAAAACTCACAAGATGGAACCTGTTTTAAAGCTGCTGCATGGAAGATATAATCTACCCCATGCATCGCATTCTTTACAGATGCCAGGTCACGAACATCCCCGATAAAGAACTTAATCTTATTTGATGCTTCCGGCATTTTTGCCTGGAACTCATGTCTCATATCATCCTGTTTTTTCTCATCACGTGAGAAAATACGGATTTCTTTGATATCGGTTTCTAAAAATCCATTGAGAACAGCGTTTCCAAAAGAACCTGTTCCTCCTGTAATCATTAATGTTTTATCTTTAAATACACTCATTATTTTTTATTCCTTCCTAAATTTATTCACTGTAAATTCTTTACTCTTTTAGCTGGATTACCAACATAAACTCCATTAGCTTCACAGTTCTTTGTTACTATCGATCCAGCTCCGATAACACACCCTCTTTCAATAGTCACTCCCGGTAGTATAATTACTCCCCCTCCAATCCAACATCCTTCTTCTATTTTGATTGGTTTGTATACTATTTTCCCTGCTCTTTGTTTACTGTTTCCAATATCATGCGATGCACATATAAACATCGTATTCATTCCAATCCAAACATTTTTACCAAGGAAAATCATTTTATCGTCATTTTCTGCATAACCAGCATAAAACTTACATCCACGATTGATAAATACTCTTTTTCCTATTTCACATTTTTCAATAGAATCAAAATAAACCTTCCTACGTATTTCAAATTCTGAATGACCAATATACTTGGAATATATTTTTTTTGCAATTCTTCCTAGAATATGTGGTAAAAAATCAAACAGTATTTTTTTCTGAACAGTTCCCAATTTCATTTCCCACTTTCCTATTTAAATCGCTTTTTATCTGAGTTGTACTGATTTCCGGTGTCCTCGAAAGATAAACAACTTCAACGCCTTCTTCTTTTAAAAAATCAAATTTCCCCTTCCAATCATCTCCCATAACAAATGTATCAATATGATATTCATGTACATCCGTCTTTTTTTGTTCCCAACATGTTTCTGGAATCACTAAATCTACATACCGGATTGCTTCAACTAATGCTTTTCTCTGTTCATATGTAAAATAGCATTTTTTCTTTTTTTCATTCCAATTGAATTCATCAGAAGAAATAACCACAATTAGATAATCTCCCAGTGCTTTAGCCCGACGCAATAAATTAATATGACCATAATGTAATAAATCAAATGTTCCGTAAGTAATAACCCTTTTCATCCTTTGTATCCTTCCTAGTTTAACTGCTTATAATCTTCCAAGATCAATCTTATATGGTTTATGTCCAAATCTATTTTCCGGCTTTGGCAATGTCATATAATCACCATAATGTGTCTTTAAATAAATATCATAATTCTTCGGAATATACACATACACATCGCCAAACTTCCATTTCCTCAAGGGATACAAATCCACTGTTTTTATGTACTCTGTTTTTCGTTTCGGAAAATTTAAACATGCCATCGCACCTTGCCCTGTTCCGTTATATCTTGTAATCTCTTCTTCTAACTTTTTGCATAAATAATCATGCGGAATTAAATACGCTATATAATGTGCCACTTTTCTTATTGCAGATTTTAAGTGCTGTGACGCTGTAGATGGTTTCATACTAATGTCAGGAGACTGTCTTAAAGAATATAGACGTATCAACTTTTGAACATTATCAAACTGTTTTAGATTATCTTTTTCATCATCAGGAACCTCATCATAAGGGAATATATCCACATACACACCATGATGCATTTTTATTTTATGATTACAATACTCTATAAATGAAGTTCCGTCGATTCTAAGCTTACTGTAATAGTACGGATTATTCTTTTCATTATATGGAGTCTGCAAAAAATATCCCTTTGGTAAATACTTTGGTGCTTCTTTCAAAAAACGAATATAATTATTTCTAGTCATACCAATATCAATATCATCATCCCATGGAATAAAACCATTATGCCTAATCGCACCTAATGCCGTTCCTCCAATAAGAAAATATTCAATCTCTAATTTTTCACAGATATCTATGATAATCTTTAATGCATCTGTTTCTAATTTCTGTATCTTTTTTAACTCTTCTTCTGTATAAATCGTCAAAAGTTCCATTTTTTCCTCCACTAAAGTTACAAATCCAAAATTTGATTTATTGCAATCACAACGTTATCTTCATAATGTTCCCACGTATATCGAATTGCCTTGCTACGTGCATACTCACCCATTTCATGAATATTTAATTTGTTTTCCACAAACCACGTCATTCTACTTTTCAGGGCCTCTTTATCGCCACATGGAATTATAAATCCGGATTTTCCCTCTTCCACCAAGTCAGAAACACCAGAATTAAAGGTACATATAATAGGCAGCCCACAAGCCATTGCTTCAATCCCAACTTGAGCCATTCCTTCAGCAAATGATGGAATTATGAAAACATCTGACTGCTCATAAATTTTCTGCATTTTATCAAAGGTAACTAAACCAATAAAATGAATATTGGCTGCATCTTTATATTTCTTGACAAACCAATCGTCCGGATTATAAGCACCTACTATTGTCAATTCCGCAGTATTTCCCATTTCAGAGATTACATCCAACAAATATGGAATACCCTTTCTATAATTAACCTGCCCCACAAATAAAAATTTACATTTTTCATTTTCTTTGCAATTTACCTTCTCAATGTTACTAATTACATTCGCACCATATGGAATTAATTTAATTTGCTCCTCTTTCGCTCCACAGTGAATCAACCCCTCCTTCACAAATTGTGAAGCAGCAAGGAAATAATCAGCATCATCAATTTCACTTTGACTTCGAGCTAAATGCCTCGGCTGCCATAAATACTCATTTTCTTTTTTGAGATCGTTATTCCCTGAATTTTGAATTTCCTTTTGATAAATTTTTTTCATATACGGTCTTGGTACAATAGATACATCCAAAATACGCACAATATTTGGAGCTTTCTTTTTTAAATAACGAAAACCTGCTGTTGCGTTAGAGTCATACATAACTACTGCATCCACATTTTCCTTTATAGCTAATTTTGCAACTTTAATACCAAATCTATCAGAATCCTGTCGTTGCATAAATCTATATGCACGACGACTTTTATCGATTCTGACAAGCAGAGCCTCTACCATTCCACTAAATTCACAATATTGGATAACATCCGTATCTTTAAGAAAACTGTTTTTTCTATTATTAGCTCTTTTCAAATTATCCTTTGATAAAAATGGCTGCACTAATTGCATCAACCACGATGATTTCTTATTGTATATAGTAGTAACATAATACAATAGCATATTATTCTTTTTCAAAGCCGTTGCTAACCGAAAAGAATGTTGTCGCCCCGGATGGGCTACTATAATTTTATTAGTCTCTTTTCTATCCATATAAATACTACTCCCTTATCTAATTATGAGTCTGATCATTTTTTTTATTACCAACGACTTTTCTTTCCTTGTAAGAGCAAAGACAAATATAGAAAACACATAAATGATAACAAAGAAAACAATATGAAATAATAAACTAGCTGCAGCATTTGTAAAACAAATTTTTTGTAGAAATACACCACAAATCAATGCAATCACTACTGCTGGCAAAAGCTTTATGATTTCCTTCCAAAATTTACGTATATTCAGTCCTAATTTATTATAATAGAGATTCATTATCACACCATTTCCAATAGCCATTGAAATAGCTGTTGATATTGCTGCACCTACTATTCCGACGGTTTTTACTAAAAAGACTGTAGTTATAATGTTTATAATAGCAATTATAAAATACACCTTACCTCTAAAACCATACTTGTTCATTACCTGCAAGATGGTTAATCCCAAATTTTGCATTGCATCAACAGTAAGTGGAATCATAATAATTACAGCTACATAGTATGCCTCTTTGTATCCTTCACCTGCCCAAAGTAAAATAAATTCCTGTCCAAATAAAATGAAACCGCACAAAACAAGCCCCAAAAATAAGAAAGCAATTCTTCCTACTTTAATAAACAATTCCGAAATTGACTGTATATCCTTTTCCACATCATATAATTTTGATAATTTCGACATAAATACACTAGAAATTGCTGTCCCCAATGGGGTATAGTTCATATAAATCTGAGAACCAACTGAGTATACCGCCACAGCACTTGTATTTAGCATTTTTCCTATAACAAGTTGATCGGCCTTCCAAAATATCTGATCGGCTATAAGAGCAAATAATATTGCAGATGATAATTGAAAGAGACCTTTCACAAACCCTCTATCTTGACCATGGTAATGTATTGTCGCATTCAAGACCTTTGTTGCATATATTCTCCTCGCAAATGCAACAATAAGATTTATAAGAACGACACTTATAACAATTACAATTGCATATGGATATTTTTTTATCAAAAGAAAAACTATTGCTGGCTGCACAATGGTAGAAAGTATTGATATTACTTTCAAAAAAATAAATTTTTCATTCGCAGTTATGACAGCAACATATACATAATTCATAATGTTGATTATGATATTTGCAATAAGAAAAATCAACATTATAATAGATTCTTGCATTTCAAATGGAGTTAGTGACGAAGAATATACGGATTTGAATACAAAAATTAATACTACGCCGCATACACATACAATTAATGCAAAAAAGCTGTATATTCTTTGAGATATAGCAAGAACATTTTCCATCTTTTCTTGATTGTTCTCATTCTTGTATTTACAATAATACCGTACTACTCCTGCCGATAATAACGATTCCATTATACTTATATAAGCTATTAAAGACCCCACTAACTGGTATAGTCCGTATTCACTTTGTCCAATTGTTCTAAGAAGCAACGGTACATAGAGTAGATTCACTACGACATGGGTTGCTGTGTATATGTATGATAGAATTATTCCTATTTTTCTTTGATTTCTCAATCTAAATACTCCTTTTCCACATTTCTGTACCTTTTCTAAATTTTTAGCAAATTTTAACAACTACACAGACAAAATATTTACTTAGAATTTTGTTGTATCATACATTGGTAGCAATTTTATGTTGATTTGTTCTAAATATATTTTAATTGCCTTTCAAACGTGTTGCCGTAAATAATCTATAAAAAATTGAAGGCATAAATGCTAATAAAATAACTCCTACTTTAAATTTCATGCTATATATTTTTGAAAAAATAATGTAAAACCACTTTGATACCACCCGACATCTTAATTCAGGCAATCCATCAAAAAACTTATTTTCAATATTGATTGCTGTAATCAAATCCACTAAGTTTAATGCTTCAAAAGTGTGCTCATTTAATCCTTTACGCATTACTGAACTTTCTCGTTGAAAATAATAATACATAGCATCAGGAATTAATATGGCCCCCTTACATTTCTTGCAAAATTCATAAACAAATTTCGAATCTTCTCCTACCAAGTACGCCGTGTCAAAGCGAATTTCACCTATTACATCTTTTCTATATAGCTTACACCAACACGACTGTTTTATCTCTCCCAATAAGTATGCAGATAATACCTCATTATTCCCAAGAATCATCCCCTGTCGAAGATTCGGTGCAATATGGGAATTCCCATTATCATAAAGTACATCATATGAACATTGAACCAATTCTACTTCTTAGTATCTTGCAGGCTATCACAATCAATGACTGCATCTTTTTCAGTTGATTGCAGACTCTAGTTGTGTAATACACATGCAGTTCTTTGAATTCGTCCGCATGGGAAACCACTGATTTTCCCGCCTGAAGCAGCCAGTACCTCCGTCTTCTGCGTACTCTGTGGCCGATTTTTATCTGTCTTTTGTTCTTGCAGAAACTGTATGTTACCTACCCATTCCACTTAATTTCTGGATTTCCTTCACACCATCAAATCTGCTGATATCTCCCATTTCTGCCAGAATTCCAGCCAATATATTTTCACCTACACCATTGATTGCCAGTATGTTTTCTGCATAAGGTATTTCCTTGCATTTCTTATGTCAAACACCTTCACTATCTGCAAGCTGCTCATCCAGTTTTAAAATCTCTTGTGCTTTTAGATTTTACTAACGGTCAAATCAGTAATAATCTAAATTTACTTGAGGTATTCTTTTGGGTCAATTCCTTTTACTCTTTAAAGTATACAGGAAACTCCTTCTTTCAATATTACTAATCTAAAATATCAGAGAATCTCATAGTACAACTTTTTATACGCATCACACATCTTTTCTAACGTAAATTTACTTTCATATGTTTCTCTAGCATTTGCACTCAATCTTTTATAAAGTTCTCTATCAGTAGCAAGTAAACTGATTTTTTGAGCTAAATCATATTCATCTTCAATAACGAAACCATTGTATCCATTCTCTAAAATCTCTGTTATTCCACCCACATCTCTTCCTAATACTGGAATTCCATATCCCATCGCTTCAACCTGAACTAACCCTAGACCTTCATTACGAGATGCCAAAACCAAAATATCCAACTGTGGAATAAAAGTATCCTTCGCACAACTAATATACCCCAAACATTCCACTAACCCACATAGATTATTTTCGGAAATTAATTGTTCCATTTTCTCATACGAAAATATCTCTGTTTCTTTTCCTGCTGCCATCAATCGCATCTCTTTCTTCTGATTATCAGGCAACAGAATAAACGCATTAAACAGAGTATCCCACCCTTTTGCCATGCTCAAGTTCCCAACATGACCAATAGTAAATTTTTTCTGTTTGCTTCGCTTGTTTATGTTAATAAAGCACCCGTTATAAATCACTTCTATTTTCCTCTTATCTATACTATTAGCATAATAATCAACGATTGCTTTACTTACAGATGTTATTTTTTTGTTATATCTAATCAAACGTTTTAAAGCAAATGTATATAACATATTTGATATTTTCAGACGCACATTCTGTTCATCTCCGCATAATGAATGTAACGTACAAATCAACGGTATATCACTCCAATTACCACAACTTCCTAACGCTTGAATGTTATGAACATGGCATATAACTTTTTCATCTTTATGCTTCTGACAATAATATCTATATGTCTTACGAATTTCCATCCCAAAAATCATATAACTTCCCGGAAAATTCATCGCATCAACTTTAATCATTTCGCATGGTGTATCAATCATGTTTTCAATAGCTGGATCATAAACACTGTATGCTATCACACACTTATTTCCATTTTTTTGCATATCATTAATTATATTAGCTGCTACACTTGCAACTCCTCCATATAACGTGTGCACAAAATGTATAACCGTAATTTTCACTCAGATACAACCTCCTTTACAAAAAACTTTCGTACTACCCAAATTGGAATAATAGCAAAAACTAAATACCAAAAATTACTTGGAAAATACCCCCTTATTATAAGTTGAAGGTTGCACCCCAACAAAACTGAAAAATAAATTAAATCCAAAGAATTTACATTATTCATATACTTATTCTTCAGCTTTTTAGCCCAATGACCATAAAGTCCCATAAAAAACAGAATTCCCCAAAAACCTGCTGCATAATAATATTCCCCCAATGCAGGATAAGCCTGTCCAGACGCAATATTAGGCCCTATCAAAGTTGTAAGCCCCTCACCACCATATGAAGATATTTTTCCTGGCCATAATGCTCTTGGAATCATCATCACAATTGTTCCAATAACAATTTGCCTACCCCAAACATAATCATATTGAGATGGTATTACCGGAACCATACCATAAACATTTCTATATATTCTTAGATTATCCCAAAAAGCAGAATCAAAAGAATCCTTTATCGTATCTCTATTTATAATCCCTGTATCTATTCCAGAACCACTTCTAATAGCAACTCTAAAAGTAGTCATCAATAGCACAAAAACCATCATAGCACCTAAAATAGTAATCAAATGAACTATTTTCACTTTTTTATTTTTTCGAATAAAATAATAACAAACAAAAGTTATAAAAATCTGAATCACAAAAAAACGAAAGCCACGAGCAACTTGCATCATTAACATCGGAACAAATAATACCCACTTCAAAAATCTACTATTTCCAAACTCCCAATACAATAAGACCACAGTGGGCAAAGAATATGACAACATCGAAACAAATCCTATATTACTATATGTGGTATAGGAACTGCTGGAATTGTCCAATAATCCTAATGACAAAATATACAACAAACTTCCATACCCACTATGCAATAAATAATATGCATTAGCAGCAAAACACACTACATACATGATTATAATTACAGGTACAGTATACTTTTGCGATACAACTTTTCGTTTTCCTTTTTTGATATAATTCCATTTATGACCAAATCTGAAGGATTTCACATATAATGCATAAAAAACAAAATAACCAGCTAATGCCATAAGCGTAGTTTTAATTCCATATTCAAACAGATAATATCCATACCAATCAAACTCGCCAGTCAAAATATCATAAATCGGAGTCACAAAAAACATCATGGCATATATTGCAGTAATAAAATAAATTGGTTCAAAGCATCCTTTCCCCCGATATTGTACTAACATAATTAGCACAATCGCCAAACTAAATATATCTACCCACAAATTATATATATATATATCTTCTAATATCAGGCCATTACAAAAAATAATTGCAAATACCGTAGCCCAAACAATTATTAAAGATATTAGATTTCTATTCTTCATCTTTTACTTAAACTCCTATTTTAAATAACACAGATAATACGCATATTGCACTTTCCATATTGTTTGTTATACATACTTGCTAGATAAATAAACATCCTTTTACTTCTCGCACAGATACAAACATTCTCCTATTATTCGCTTTGTTACAGCTTTTGAATTATATTGATTTATTGCCTTATATACGGACTGTTCTCTCATTAACTCACTTTGAGATAACAATTTTTCCAATAATTCAGAAGCTACCTCTACATTCTTATAAGTAAACACAAATCCGTTCTTCCCTGAATCAATAACTTCCGGATAATTTCCACAATGCTCCGATATAAATAAAGGCAATCCAGCCCAAAGTGCTTCGATGCAAGTCAATGGATTAGGATCTGAAAGAGAGGGAAGCACAAAAATATCTGCAATGCCATATAACCTTACTATTTCTTCTTGACTCTTATTTCCAAGCAGCCTAACATCCAACTTTTTTTCCTTTGCTTTATTTTCAATATATTCTTTTAATTCCCCTTCTCCAGCAACAAGAAATACAACATTTTGCTTTTGATTCAATTTTTCAAGAATATCCAAAAATTCTAATATACCTTTTACCGGGCTTAATCTAGCTGGGCAAAAAAGAATTTTCTTATTGTTTTCAATCTGCAGTAATTGCCTAATATCTTGTTTTTGTGCCTTCGACATATGATAGGAATTTTGATAAACACGTTCATCAATTAAGTTAGGTACAAAGCAATATTTTGCATCCTTAATCGCATATTTCATAATAAACTCTTTGGATAATTCTCCTGCATACCAAAAACCATCATATTTTTTGTAAAATTTCTTGCGAACCATTTCTCGAATAGTATTTTTTATATTGCTATTTCTTTTTTGTTCATGTAAGTGCGACTCACTCCAAAATAAACACTTATATCCATATTTCTTTTTATTCCTAGCAATTTCCCATGCACCTGGGCAAAGATAACTCCCTGCTACAACTACAATATCTGGTTGCAGTAAGCGTATTCTTTCCATCAAATTACTATTGATATGAATATATGTTTCTCCTTTACTAATTGTTCGACTATCAAGCAAAGTAGTATAAGAAGATTCTAAGTCTGTATATTTCCATGTACGATTATCTTCAGTTTCAGCCATTACCAAAACATTAAATTCATGTCCAATTTCTGAGCAACACTCATAAAACAAATCATAAAAATATTTTCTGTAAGGTGTCAATATATTTGTATAAATTACTATGTTCATAATCCATCCTCCACAATTGAAAGAAGATTATAGGAAACTCAAATTACCTGTGTGCCAATAGCCATAGCTTCATTAACCACCAATCCCCAATTTCTTATTTAGGAAGAAGTATAACAAATCTGCAGCACGATAATAATCAGCCAAATCTTCTTTCGTTTTAAACTCAACAAATACTATATTATCTATTACTTATTTATCCCTCCAACTATATAAAATTGAGTATCCGGCATATTACATTTCTTATAAGCTTCCATCAAAATATCAATTCCTTTTCTGTCCATTACCTGTCCTACATAAAAAATCATTTTCCTGTAGGACAACCTATTTTCTCTTTAAATTTCTTTTTATTGTAAAATTTCATAATCACATCATCTTCGGAGATTGAAATAAATGAATGCCAGTATATTATCTTCTTTTTGGCACCATGCTTAATTACTGATTCATCAGAACTTAGCACAAAATCCGCACCATTGATTACAAACGTCTTTATCAAATATTTTATTACTGATTCTTTACTTAGCAATATTCCATCACATACAAACGCATATTTAATTCTATTCATATGCATATAGCCGATTGCCAACACAGGTATTAGAGAACTATATTCATTAAACTTACATCATATTAATTTTTCTTAATGATTTTTAGGATTTCCAATGAAATCCTATATTTTTCTCTCATACAACCTCATGTACTTTTGTACAGAAGTTTGATAATTAACATCTACATTTATTGGTTTAAGAGTTCCAGCATCCTCTATTACCCTCATCAGCGCTTGAACATCTCTTTTCGGCACACATGTTCCATACATTTTTGCGCTTTCCGGACTACCTCCTGTATCGTAAGTAACAACTGGAATTCCACAAGCAATTGCCTCTATGTTCGTTGTTGGATAGTTATCCTCCAATGTCGGATTTACAAAAATCTCTGCTGCTGAATATAACTCCACTAATTCTTTTACACTATTCGTATGCTCAATTCCTATTATATTCGTTGGAAGACTTTTTATCTGTTCCTGAGTAAGTCCTACCAAAATAATTCTGTATGTATCATCTAGTTTCTTCGACAATTCTATAAATGAAGACAATCCTTTCCTTTTATCCCATACAGCAGCAACTCCAAGAATTATTCTTTTATCTGTACAGGCATATCGTTCTTTTACTTTGCTCTCCATTGGTCTGAAAATTTCTGTATCAACTCCATTATGAATCACAGTTACATCATATTCTTTCATGAAAGAGTCACGAAGTAAATCTGACAGCCATTGAGAAGGGGTTACAAGTGTCATATTTGGTATGCCGGTAAATATTTGTCTCTTTTTAATATAATTTGTCCTCGACATGTCAGGACCAATTCTTGCTGGATATTCCTTTTTTTGAGGACAATTAAAACAACCATTTTTCCATTTATCACAAACAATATAATCAAAATACACACAATGTCCGGTAAAACTCCAGCAATCATGTAACGTCCAAATAATTTTCTTCCCACAGGTTCTTAAATACTTAAAAAGTCTTTCTACATCTATGTAATATCCATGAATATTATGTAGATGGATGATATCTGGATCATATTTTTTTACCCACTCTATAAATTTCTCAGTAGCTTTCCTACTACCAAAACCTGCTCTATCAAATAATCTTGCTTTTATTCCATGAAGTTTCACATCCAAATCTGTTCCAATTCGCACGGCATATTTCTGAAACTGCTCCGGTACAGTTTCCCGACCATATGCAATTCTCACTTCATGCCCTTGTTTCTCTAATGCAATAGCCAAATCTGTGCAAATTCGCCCAGTACTTCGGATACCACACACAACATTAATCATTAAAACCTTCATTCAAATATTTCTCCAATTTATCCATAAACATAAGTTCCCGAAAATTATTCACATAAAATTCTCTAGCATTTTCTCCCATTAGAAATCTATCCGTATTATCACTGATAAATCTTCTTATGTTCTCTACCAGTTCATCTACATCTTCAGCCCTACCACAAAAACCACACTGAGCTTCTTCAATGACAGTCTTTGTCTCGCCATCAATTGCACCAATAATCGGCTTTCCAACAGCCATATATGACTGCACCTTTCCAGGAAGAGTTAAGCTCAAAACCGGATCTGCTGCTAGCGTAATCAACATTGCATCTGCCTTTGCATAAAACTCAGGCATTTCCTCAATCGGTCTACGTCCATAAAAGACAACATTCTTCGTATTTTCTCCCATTTTCTGAAGTCGTTCTAAATCAGTGCCGCCACCAACAATATGGAATTTCACAGGTTCAGCTTTTAAATCTTCTGCTGCCTTGATTATTGTTTCCACCGACTGAACCGCCCCAATATTTCCTGCAAACATAAAGTTGAAAGTTCCATCTTCTGTCCTTGGAGGAATCTGTTCAAAAATGCCTTCTGCATATTGCGGAAGATATTCTGTTTTTTTATTTTGAAAACCAAATTCTCGCTGAAAATATTCTGAAAACATGCGTGACGTAATCAATATTTTATCCATTTTTTGATACATCTCTTTACTTACATGATGATAGTATTTATACAGTATGGAGTCTCTTCTCACCCCACCAGCTATCAAACTTTCCGGCCATAAATCCAAGCAATACATAACTACAGGTACTTTATACTTTTTCTTATATGCAATAGCAGCATGTGCCATCATAACCGGTGATAATTGATTACAGTACACAACATCAAATGTTCTTCCATCTGATGCTACACATTTCTTAGACAGCACATATTTTGTAGAAAAAATAGCATAACTATAATAATTCAAAAATCTTTTTATAATCCCAGTTTGCCTTGGAACTGTATAACAACGATGAATCTTTACACCATTAATTACTTCATCAATATGCTTACCTTTTCCATATCCTTCATATAAAACACCTTCAGGATAATTAGGATATCCTGTAACAACATGAACTTCATGTCCTCTGTGAACCAATTCTTCGCAAATATCAGAAATTCTAAACGGCTCTGGTTTATAATATTGGCAAATCACAAGAATCTTTTTTTTTTCGTTTTCTTTTATTTCTTCTGAAATTTCTTGTTTGCCCATCTCCCCAGTTCCACCTTCAACTACACTGTCATCTTTTGCCACTTTACCAATCGTTCCCAAAAAGCACTTAATATCAAAGAATAAGCTTTCTTTTTCCACATATTCTCCATCTAACTTCGCTTTCACCGGAATTTCCAGCTCATCTCTTCCGTTAATCTGCGCCCAGCCTGTCAGTCCCGGCTTTACATCATTTGCATTGTATTTCTCACGTTCTGCGATCAGCACATCCTGATTCCAAAGAGCCGGACGAGGACCAATGACAGACATATTTCCGATAAAAATATCCCAGATCTGCGGAAGCTCATCCAGACTGTGTTTTCTTAAAAATTTTCCAACTCTTGTAATGTACTGATCCGGATCTCCTAACATATGAGTTGGCACATCATGTGGCGTACTCATTTTCATACTACGGAATTTATGTATTTTGAAAAATTCTTTATTCTGCCCTACTCTTTTCTGCGTAAAGAATACAGGTCCTGGATCATCTATTTTAATTGCAATTGCAATTCCCGCATAAATAGGAGATAAGACCACTAATCCACCAAAAGAGAGCACAACATCTATGGCTCTCTTAATGTATCTGTCATAAATTCCTTTACTTTTTTTAGTTTCTCCAACTGCTTCCAAATGACCTCTGACACCATCTGCATTCTCTTCATCACTTTCATCTTCTACAAAAACAACTTTTTTCCCAGCAAAAGGATTTTTCTGATCTTTTTCTTTTTCAAAAACGGAATCCCCTTTTTTCTTTTTTGCAATCATATTCAATCCCCAAAAAATGGCTCCTGTGCCAATTGCTGTCACTTTCAATATTTTTCCAATCTTCTTTTTATCAATTGACATATGTCCTACTCCTATATTGCTTTTTTACGCACTTTCTTCCCCCAGCAGTCTCTCATACACTTCGCCCTTTTTCTCGCTTCCATGTTCCCCTGCTGGATGATAAGTTGTCACAACTTCTGCTACTTTTTCACGGATATTCTCTGCATTGGTATATGCCATATCCATTAAGCTCTCCAGCTCTTTCAAAAATGTTTCGATTTCGAATGGAATCGGACATCCGATATGGATCAGTTCATTCCTCGTCTTCTTCAGGCCTTCTTCTGCCATCAGTTTCTCTTCATAGAGCTTTTCTCCCGGTCTTAATCCCGTATATTCCACCTTGATATCCACATCCGGTTTCAGTCCGGACAGCTTGATCAGGTTTCTTGCTAAAGTATCGATCTTCACCGGACTTCCCATATCCAACACAAAGATTTCTCCGCCATGCGCATACGTTCCTGCCTGCAGAACAAGGCTGACTGCTTCCGGAATCGTCATGAAATAACGGATAATATCCGGATGAGTCACCGTGACCGGTCCGCCTTCTTCGATCTGTTTTTTAAACAGCGGAATCACAGAACCATTGCTTCCCAGCACATTTCCAAAACGGACTGCCACAAACTCTGTCTTGATATCTTTCGGGAATTCCTGCTGCACCATTGCTCCGTCTTCATCATCTGCATGAGCATACAGAATCGGCAGCTTCTCCGGTGTCCCCTCTTTGATCATACGGTCAAAGGACTGGATGATCATCTCGCACAGACGCTTGCTCGCTCCCATAATATTCGTCGGATTGACCGCCTTATCCGTGCTGATCAGAACAAATCTCTGGCAGCCGTTCATCATCGCCGCATAGGCCGTCTTATACGTTCCGATCGCATTGTTTTTGATGGATTCGCATGGGCTGCCTTCCATCAGTGGCACATGTTTATGAGCAGCTGCATGGTACACCACCTCTGGCCGATACGTCGCAAATACCGCATTGATCCTTCTGGAATCCCGAATGGAACCAACCAGGACCACCAGATCCAGATTCGGGTATTTCTTTTTCAATTCCTGTTGAATATCATATGCATTGTTTTCATAAATATCAAACACGATCAACTGTTTCGGCTGATACGATGCGATCTGACGACAGAGTCCGGATCCAATGCTTCCGCCTCCTCCGGTCACCATCACCTTTTTGCCATGAATAAACGCATGGATCTCTTCCATATTTACTTTGATCGGCTCCCGTCCCAGCAGCTCCTCCACGTCGACATCCCGCAGAGCGCTCACCTTGACCTCTCCGGTCAGGAACTGATACACGCCCGGCAGGTTTTTCAGCTCACATCCCGTCTCTTTACAGATGTTCAGAATATCTCTTTTTTCCTCTGCCGTAGCACTCGGTACTGCTACAATGATCTTGTCGATCTTATAGCGTTCCACACACGATAAGATATCGTCCCGACCGCCGACGATCGGCACCCCTTCGATGTACCTTCCCCATTTATTCGGATTATCGTCAATAATACAGCAGACAATATCCTTCAGCTCTTTTGCGGTCTTGATATCCCGCAGGATGATCTGACCGGCCTTTCCGCCCCCGATCAGAAGTACCCGCTTCGCTTTTGCGATCTCTTCCGTTTTACGCCGCTTACTTCTCTCCAGTAAAACGAAACGATAGGCAAAACGTACCATCAGCGTCATACCAAACTGGATCACCGTTCCGAAAAAATAATACGAAAGCGGCATTCTGCCAAAAAAAAGCGTCATACCTGTACAATGAAACAAACTTGAAATACCTGTTGCAACTATCATACGTACTAACTCACTATAGCTTGCAAATCTCCAGATACTGTTGTACAGACGTAGACGCCAAAATACGAATAACGAAAATATGACATAAATACCAATAAATTTAAGGTATGCTCCCAAAAATTCCTTTGGGATCATAGAATATCTGCAGTCAAACCGAAACCACAGTGCCAGAAAAAATGCAATCACAATAGAAATTGCATCGTATCCAGCCAGCGCAAGGGAAACAACCTGCCAGTGCTCAACCTTCTTCTTCGTGTATCGAACCGCATTTGCTTTTGCTTGATTCAAACTCTTTCCCACAAAACTCTCCTCCTAAGTGTTACTTATTTTCAAACATTGGATAATATCCTTATCCTCTTCCATCCCCAATCCCTGATGTTTATAAAAATTTCATAAGCATCGTCTATCTATTTAAATTTACTACATTTCTCTACGTTTTTCAACATATAACGCCTTTTTATACAATAATTCCCTAATTTTGATAACAGTACACAATATGTAACAAATCCTCACCTGTTTGACATAAAAAGCGCAATAATATCTCCTCACATTCTTTCGTTTTTTATATAATTTTCTAATTCTTCCAAGGACTTCTTTTTTATTTTTTTGTATATATTTTCAAAAAAAGTGGAAGAAATCTCTTTCCTCCACTTTCCATTTAAATATTAAAGTCTTTTTCTGTCAAAATAATGCGGTCTGCATCGTCTGTATTCTTTCCAAGTACCCGTTTTACAAGTTTCTTTGCAGATACCTTCTGGGAATGCGCCATAGCCTCATCCATGATATCTTTTACTTCCGCAACTGTCACTGCATGATCTTCTCTCTGCAGTGCATCGATACGGCTGTACAATGCCAGGATTCCCATCTCGTCGATCCGGTATCCATTCTCCTGTGCATACGTCTGACCGAATGTAACCAGCTCATCATTTACAAAGATCGGCACTTCCAGTCTGCTTGTAAATTTCTTTCTGAATTCTCTATTGGAAGAAAGAACCCGATCCAGCGGCTTTCTCTGCTCTTCCAATACGATCAGCATCTCACCTGTATCCTTTTCCATCGCCTTGTTCAGCTTCGCAACCGTTCTTTCACTTAATTTTCCTGCTTTTTCAATGATCAGCGCTCCGCCGTACAGCTTGGCAATGATATCACTGATCTTCTTCTTATTCAGCGCTTCTCCGGTGATGATCGCAACTCTTCCCTGACGGATCTTTCTCTGCTTCTGGATCGCTTTGACCACATCAACCGCAAGAACCGTCTTTCCGTTGCCTTTGTTTCCGACGATCAGCAGGTTGCCTGTATTGGATGTACCTCTTCTGTTCGTACAGTTGCGGTCCTGCTCCAAAACATCCACAAGCTGTTCACTCATGCCGCGCACCGGAACAAAGTAGGAGAACAGCTTCTTCTGCTCTTCTGTCAGCCCTGCTCTTTTTGCGCCCTGTCCGGACAGGTCATAGCGGCTGTGTACCAAAAATCCTGTATCGGAAATCGATAATGCATCTGCAATCTCATCCATCGGAAGCGGTGCAGTCTTTCCTGTCGCGATCAGCTTCGCAGTCTCTTTTCTGCTCAGCGGTGTCGTAGAACTCAGAATATCCGACTCAACAGGCTCTTCATCCGGGATCTCACGATCGTCCGGTTCATCACTCAGCGTCGGCTTGAACTCTTCCTGCAGTCCTGCTGCAATCGATTCGTAATCGTCCTCATAATCCAGTTCTTCTTCAAATTCCTCTTCCAACTCCTCTGCTGCATCTTCTGTCAGAAGGTCTTCATAATCTTCTGCACTGTCAACATCCAGAGTCAGCTCTTCTGATTCCATTCTAAGCTCTTCTGTTGCTTCCTCCTTATTCTCAGGAGGTGCAACAGGAGTGCTCGTGTGTACCGGAATCTCCTCACTCTCTTCTTCCGGAATCACACCTTCGATCTCATCGATCATCCTCTGGATATCCGGGGATAAGATCGGGCTCTTTGGCTTGCGCTCGATCTGCTCTACATCCTCTTCATTCACTTCCGGAACTTCCTCCGGTTCAACACCGCCCTCTGCGGCTTCCCACTCAGCAAGAATATCATCAATATCAAGTATATCGTCAACCGGCTCGTCTATTCTCTCATCCTCTTTGATTTCTGTTTCTTCTAATTTAATAGATTCTTTTTCCATATCTTCCTTCTCAGCCTCTTCTGCTACTTCAGGTTCCTCAATTACTTCCACATCCGCTGCATCTGCCGTTTCCGGTTCTGCCAGCTCTTCTAATTCTTTCAGGTCAACTTCCTTAACTTTCGTCTCGATCGTCTCCTCAATGATCTCTTCTACAGGTTCTTCGATCACTTCTTCCTCTGCCACTTGATCCAGCAATTCCAGATCTGATAATGACTCAATCTCTTCCAACGCTTCTGCCAGATCTGAGCAATCATCTTCCCCTGTACTCTCCTCGTCATCACCTTCCACCGGTCCTGCGTCCTCTTCTGCCAATTCTTCGATGTCTTCTTCGTACTCTTCCGCATCCTCTTCTGAAAGTTCAATCTCTTCCTGCTCCTGCGCTTCTTCTGTTTCTGTATGGAAAAGATTCTGAAGTGCCTCGCCAAGCTTCATCGTATCACCCAGCTTCTTCTTCGGCGGCTCCGCTTTTTTCAGCTGCTCTGCCACTTCCTCCTCACTGAGTTCGGCATTCTCCGGCTCTGCGATCTGCTCTGAACGCTCCAGCATATCCTCTGTATAGCGGGCAGCTTCTTCCTGCTCTCTTCTCCGCTTTTCTTCTTCCTCAGCTTTTATTCTGCCCAGATCAATCAGTTTTTCCGCTTCTCTTTCTGAAGATTTTTCTGCTTCTTCCAGCCTTCTGTCATACTTTTCCTGCTGAAGCGGAGTCAATGGCTTGTATCGCATCTTCAGCTCCATAGCCTTGTATACATACTTGCCTTCGCTGAACCACAGAATCAGATCATCACACTCTTCCAGACATTCGGCTGTCATCCCGGCTTCTTCATATCTCTTGGCCAGCTCGTATGCCCACTCTTCGACATACTCTGCTTTTTTGAACTGCTCCAACGCACGGATCTGCTGCTCGATCGGAGCTCTCCGTGCTCTCAACAGGCGGTATCTTAAGATGTACTGATTGGGATCTTTTGGCGCAGCCTGTACGTATTCATCATAATAGTCGATCGCCTCTTCCAGATTTCCAACCTTTATCGCAAGAGTACACAAGCGATATAATATCTTTCTGCTCCCCTCTGTTCTATGATAGGCAGCTCTCAGAACTCCAAAACTCTTACGGTAATCTCTGATCTTTTCATATATATTGCTGACGTTTAACAGCATATTTACATTTCTGACACGCTTCCAATCAATGCTGTCAGCAATCTCAGCGGCTCTGTTGTATGCACCGTTTTCCATAAGTTTTAGCATCTGTTCTGTCTTCAACTTATATTCATACTTGTCCACTATGCTCACCTCATTATACTTAGTCTGTACCCTATAGGTATATTTCTCTTCATTGCCTAGTTTGTTCTAGTTTACCATATGACTCCCGTAATGTCAAAAAAATGCACCCTCAATTGACATTGAAGATGCATTTTTATTGTATTTAAATTTTTCATATTTTATAAATCGAAGGAACTATCTCGATTCTGTTCCTGTAAGACCTTTACACTTGTTAATTGATATAGCAGTCTGTCCACTAAGACTGGCTTATATGAAACCTCCTGTTCTTCAATTTAACAATATCTATAACCTAAATCCGACTCGGTATCGGTATCATCCTATCATGAAAGTCCTCTCTTCAGTTATTCTCTCTATAACCTTTCGGCTGCTGCAGTATCATCTGACGATATTCCAACATCCTATTTGATTATTCTTTCTATAACTGGGGGTGCTTCATATAAAACTGATATTCCTTATCCATGTTTCTTTACACATGTTCGGGAACTTTGGCTACATGTGGTATCTATATTCAATACGTCTGTAGATGTCGAATCTTTTCATTTTCATCCAGCTTTACAATCTCTTCGATTTGATCTTTTCATTCACTTTTACTGGATCTTATCTTTCGTGGTAAAGGTCTCTTTTACAGGAACCTGCATCTACCGTACCACTGACATATTGAAATGTAACTGATGATATACTGTCCATTGGACCTCTGCCTCCTTAGTTCGTTTATTTTTAATCTAATAGAATGATGTCTTACGAATAAAGAATCATTCTTTAGTTAAATATCCTTTTGAGATGTGTGATTGTTGTGTCTCTTTTGGATTGACTTAATAATACCACTCCGCCTTTTATTTGTCAATACATTTTTTATATTTTTCTTCAATAATTTTTAAACTATTCTTTTTTGTTTGAATTTTCTGAATATTTAATTTGTATAATATGCGCATTGCGATTGTACACAGATACAGATATAATAAATTTACTTTTTAGCTGTCGTCTGTACAGCATTGGCTTCTTTCTTTTAGAAGCTGTCTGTCTTCCGGCGTTTCGCCAGATTTTCAGTTATTTTTTAACCTAACACAAGAATAAGAAGATTGCATCTACAGAATAAGTTTTTTATAATGGAGGAAAGTACATGAGAAAAAATAAAAAAAGAAATCACCAGAAACACCCTGTCCCGAATCACAAATATAAGGATCGGCTTTTTCGCTTGGTTTTCAATAACAAGAGGGATCTTTTGGACCTGTACAATGCATTGAATAATACCTGCTATGAAAATCCGAATGATCTTGAAGTGAATACACTGGAGGACGCTGTTTATCTCTCTATGAAAAATGATATTTCATTCCTGATCGGCGGGACACTGAATCTCTACGAGCATCAGAGCACGTATAATCCAAATATGCCATTGCGCGGACTGATCTATCTCGCCAGGTTGTATGATGGATACGTTGAGACGAAAAATATCAATTTATACAGCAGCTCTTTAAAAAAGCTGCCGATTCCTCAATACTTTGTGTTCTATAACGGCACAAAAGAACAACCGGATGAGACGATTCTTCAATTGACGGATGCATTTGAATCTGTATCCGATAATCGGCAGCCTTGTCTGCAGTGCACCGCAGTGATGCTGAATATCAATTACGGACATAACCTTGCGCTTATGGAAAAATGCCAGCGGCTGAAAGAGTATTCTATTTTTGTGGATACGGTAAGGATTCAGTGTAAGAAAACGAGTGATCCGAGGCACGCTGTCACGAAAGCGGTGGACATCTGTATTGAAAAGGAAATTCTTCGGGATGTACTGGTGAAGCATAAAGCGGAGGTAATCAGTATGGTTCTGACATCATTTAATCAAAAGGCTTATGAGAAAGATTTATATGAAGAGGGCGTTGAGGAGGGCATTAATCTCGGACAAAAAGAAATTGTTCTCCATATGCTTCATTCCGGCAACTCTCCGGAGCAGATTGCTCAGCTGACCGGAATTGATGTTGAAGTTGTAAAACAATGGATTGAAAAAGCAAAATAAACTATCTTTTTTCAAGGGGCTGCTTTTCTGCTCTGCAGATTGCCCCTTGGTTTTACATTTAGCTGTCGTCTGTACAGCATTGGCTTCTGTCTTTTAGAAGCTGTCTGTTTTCCGGCGTTTCGCCAGATTTTCAGTTATTTTTAACCGAACACAAAAATAAGAAGATTGCATCTACAGAATAAGTTTTTTATAATGGAGGAAAGTACATGAGAAAAAATAAAAAAAGAAATCACCAGAAACACCCTGTCCCGAATCACAAATATAAGGATCGGCTTTTTCGCTTGGTTTTCAATAACAAGAGGGATCTTTTGGACCTGTACAATGCATTGAATAATACCTGCTATGAAAATCCGAATGATCTTGAAGTGAATACACTGGAGGACGCTGTTTATCTCTCTATGAAAAATGATATTTCATTCCTGATCGGCGGGACACTGAATCTCTACGAGCATCAGAGCACGTATAATCCAAATATGCCATTGCGCGGACTGATCTATCTCGCCAGGTTGTATGATGGATACGTTGAGACGAAAAATATCAATTTATACAGCAGCTCTTTAAAAAAGCTGCCGATTCCTCAATACTTTGTGTTCTATAACGGCACAAAAGAACAACCGGATGAGACGATTCTTCAATTGACGGATGCATTTGAATCTGTATCCGATAATCGGCAGCCTTGTCTGCAGTGCACCGCAGTGATGCTGAATATCAATTACGGACATAACCTTGCGCTTATGGAAAAATGCCAGCGGCTGAAAGAGTATTCTATTTTTGTGGATACGGTAAGGATTCAGTGTAAGAAAACGAGTGATCCGAGGCACGCTGTCACGAAAGCGGTGGACATCTGTATTGAAAAGGGAATTCTTCGGGATGTACTGGTGAAACATAAAGCGGAGGTAATCAGTATGGTTCTGACATCGTTTAATCAAAAGGCTTATGAAGAAGACTTAAAAAACCAGTATAAAGAGGGTATTGAGGAGGGCATTAATCTTGGACAAAAAGAAATTGTTCTCCATATGCTTCATTCCGGCAACTCTCCAGAGCAGATTGCTCAGCTGACCGGGGTTGATGTTGAAACTGTAAAACAATGGATTGAAGAGGCTAAATAATTTTTGCAAAACACATCCCCCGGATTTCAGGCTTCTTTCTCCTGAAATCCGGGGGGGGGATCTATTCATTTTCTCTATTTTCTTAGCAGATCTCTGCTCCTGCCGGCATTGTTTTCTCCGGTGTCATCAATGCGAGATTTCCTTCTGCATCTTCTGCGCATAACAACATTCCTTCGGATAATACTCCGGCCAGTTTTGCAGGTTTCAGATTCACGAGAACCATGACTTTCTTTCCAACCATTTCTTCGGCTGTGTAATGACCTTTGATTCCGGATACGATCTGTTTTACCTGGCTTCCGATCTTCACCTGTGAGCAAAGGAGTTTTCTGGATTTTTTCACTTCTTCGCAGGCAATGATCTCTCCGACCTGGAACTGCATTTTTCCAAAATCATCAAATGTGATCTCTGGTTTTGCTTCAATATCGATCACATCTTCCTCTTCTTTTTCTTCTTCAACCGGTGGATGCAGCTCTTCTACTTTTTTCAGAACTTCTTCCAGATCCAGTCTTGCGAAGAGGATTTCCGGTTTTTCTGTTACATGACCATTTCCGAGCTGCTCCAGAATCTTTTTGCTTGTGGATGGCATAAAGGATTCCAGAAGTTCTGCACCGCGGGAAATGCTCTGAATGAGGTTCCAGAGAACTGTTTCCAGACGGTCTTTTTTTGCTTCATCTTTTGCGAGTACCCATGGCATTGTCTCGTCAATGTATTTGTTGCAGCGTTTGAAGAGATTGAAAATTTCTGTCATTGCATCTGCCACACGCAGCTCTTCCATCTTGTCTTCGACTGCTTTTGGTGTGCTTTCTGTCACTGCCTTCAGATCTGCATCAACCTCTTCTGCCACACCTTTGTCTGTTACAGTTCCGCCGAAATATTTATTTGTCATGGAAACGGTTCTGTTGACCAGATTTCCCAGTGTGTTGGCAAGATCAGAATTCATGCGCTCTACCATCAGTTCCCATGTGATAACTCCATCATTTTCAAATGGCATCTCATGAAGAACAAAGTAACGAACTGCATCAACGCCGAAGAAATCTACCAGTTCATCTGCGTAAAGGACGTTTCCTTTGGATTTACTCATTTTTCCGTCTCCCTGAAGCAGCCATGGATGTCCGAATACCTGTTTTGGAAGCGGAAGATCCAGTGCCATCAAAAAGATTGGCCAGTAAATTGTATGGAAGCGAATGATATCTTTTCCGATCAGATGCAGATCTGCCGGCCATAATTTGTGAAACTGCTCCGTGCTGTTTCCATCGCAGTCGTATCCGATTCCTGTGATATAGTTTGTAAGCGCATCCAGCCATACGTAAGTTACATGTTTCGGATCGAAGTCTACCGGGATTCCCCATTTGAATGATGTTCTGGAAACACACAGATCCTGCAGTCCCGGAAGCAGGAAGTTGTTCATCATCTCGTTTTTACGGGATACCGGCTGAATGAATTCCGGATGTGTGTTGATATGCTCGATCAGTCTGTCTGCATATTTGCTCATTTTAAAGAAGTATGCTTCTTCTTTCGCAGGCTGTACTTCACGTCCGCAGTCCGGACATTTGCCGTCTACAAGCTGTGATTCTGTGAAGAAAGATTCACATGGAGTACAGTACATTCCTTCATAGTGCCCTTTGTAAATATCTCCCTGATCGTACAGTTTTTTAAAGATCTTCTGTACCTGTTTTTCATGATCTTCGTCTGTTGTACGGATAAATTTGTCATAAGAAGTATCCATCAGATCCCAGATTTTCTTGATTTCTCCGGAAACATTGTCTACGAATTCTTTTGGTGTTACTCCCGCCTCTTCTGCTTTGAGCTCGATCTTCTGACCATGCTCATCGGTTCCTGTCTGGAAAAATACATCATATCCCTGACTTCTCTTGTATCTTGCGATCGCGTCAGCCAGAATAATCTCATAAGTGTTTCCAATATGTGGTTTGCCTGATGTGTAGGCAATCGCTGTTGTGATATAATATGGTTTCTTGTCTGCCATCTCTCTTCTCTCCTTCATAAAAAATCCCGTCTTCCTGCTGCCAAGAAGACGGGTGAATACCGTGTTACCACTTCTGATTTATCTCAGCCTCACGGCTGAAACCTCTGTGAGTGCTGCCAAAAACACTCTCTCGCTGTAAAGGGCGAACCCATCGCAGTTCACATCATGCTTGCTGCGCCGCTCGGGAGCCATGTTCGATCATCTTCCGTTCATCCCTCTCAGCATCGGATCCTTTCTCGGATCTTCCGGGAATTCTCTGTAAAATTTCGGATAACCTACTCTCTCCGTCTTTGCATTTTCCGTATGATTTTTCTACCAGATATGTGTATAAAATACACACTTTCTCGTTGAAAATCGTATCACAGCCGGAATGATAAGTCAAGATTGCACCTTTTAAAAATTTGTCTTATTACGATCCAGCGGCCACTTCGACCAGAAATTTTTTCTGCCGTAATGCCTCTTCGATCAGATCCAGTGTCTCTTCGGAATCTGCCTCGATCAGATGATAGTGATAATTGGAGGTAATATTTTTCAGAGGACTTGATTTTCCCCGCTTAATATCCTCTACAAATTCCATCACTTTTCGTCTGGATGTGATGTTAATCTCTGCCTCCATGTGACCGTACACCCTGTGATTGACCATCACGTTCACCACTTTTCCGCCCAGATCCACTACCGTACACAGCTCGTCTTCCAACTCTTCATCCGTGTGATTCACTTTGAAGATCCGGTTCACGGAATGTGGAGTATTCAGAAGATATCCCCTGTTTGTGGATATGATCTCATGTCCCGCTGCCCGGATCAGTGCGATATCCTGCACGATCACCTGCCGGCTGACATCAAATTCTTTTGCAAGCTGCGCCCCAGATACCGGAATACTGCTTTTTTTAATCTGATTTATGATTTGATCTCTGCGTTCAGAACCTGTCATAAATACTGTTCCTCTCTTTCTTTTTCTGCATCTTTATTCCACTGCATGCAGATTCTTTAAAGAAATATCCAGGATCGGAGCGGAGTGTGTCAACGCACCGCTGGAAATATAGTCAACTCCGATCTCTGTCAGACGCGCGATATTTTCTTTTGTCACATTTCCGGAGCACTCTGTCTGGGCTCTTCCGTCGATCAACTCCACTGCTTTTTTCATATCCTCCGGTGACATATTATCCAGCATGATGATATCTGCGCCGGCTTCCACCGCTTCTTTTACCATGTCCAGATTTTCTACTTCTACTTCAATTTTTCTGACAAACGGCGCATACTCTTTTGCCATCTGCACCGCTTTTGTCACGCTTCCCGCTGCTCCGATGTGGTTATCTTTTAACAGCACACCGTCAGAAAGGTTGTAACGGTGGTTGTATCCGCCGCCTGCACGAACTGCATATTTCTCAAAAATACGCATATTCGGTGTTGTTTTTCTTGTATCGAGGAGTTTGATCTTGCTTCCTTCCAGAAGTTTTGCAACAGAATTGGTATAGGTCGCGATTCCGCTCATTCTCTGAAGATAGTTCAGCGCAACTCGTTCTCCGGAAAGAAGAACACGGATGTCTCCTTTGACTTTTCCCATCAGCTGTCCGTTTTTCACTTCTTCTCCGTCTTTGCAGTATAACTCTGCCTTCGTGTCCGGATCCAGAAGGGTAAACACTCTCTCGAACACTTCCAGTCCGGCAATAATTCCATCCTGTTTGCAGATCAGGTCTACTTCACCTGCCACTGCCTCTTTCATCACTGAATTGGTTGTCACATCTTCACTGGAAATGTCTTCTTTTAACGCTTCTAAGATCAGGTGATCTGCCTGAAGCTTCATTGTAATCTGATTCATCTGGTTTCTCCTTTATTTTTCATCTATTCTTTCATTTTATACAGCCTGTTCTTTTTCCAGGCACCATTGCTCTTTGATAAGATTTGCCGCTCTTTTTGCAAATACAAGACTCTCCAGAAGAGAGTTGCTTGCCAGACGGTTCGCTCCGTGCACACCGTTGCAGCTTGTCTCTCCCACTGCAAACAGCTGCGGCATGGACGTGTGGCTGTTCTTGTCTACCCAGATACCGCCCATAAAATAGTGCTGCGCCGGAACGACCGGAATGCACTCTTTTGTAACATCATAGCCTTCCTCCAGGCAATGCTCGTAAATATTCGGAAAATGACTCAATATCGTCTCTTTCTCGATCGGCGCCATGGACAGCCACACAAAATTCGTTCCATCCTTTTCCATCTGTTCCCGGATTGCCTTTGTCACCACGTCTCGCGGAAGCAGTTCATCTACGAAACGCTCCATGTTTTTATTATAGAGAAGTGCGCCTTCCCCACGGACGGATTCGGAGATCAGGAATCGTCTGCCCGGCTTTTCCGAATACAATGTAGTCGGATGGATCTGTACATAATCCAGATGCTCCAAACGAATGTGATGTTTTTTCGCTACTTCCAGTGCATCTCCTGTCAGATGAGGGAAATTTGTGGAATGCTGGTACAGCCCGCCGATTCCTCCACTTGCCAGAATGGTATAATCTGCATAAATAGAGGACTCTTCACCACTTTTCGTCTTCACGGTGATTCCCGCACATTTTCCGTTTTCCTCAAGAATGTCTGTCATGGTCGTATATTCGTAAATTGTTACGTTATTCTTTTCCCTTACCCGCGCCAACAGCTTACTGGTGATCTCTTTTCCTGTCACATCTGCATGAAACAGAATTCTCGGTCTGGAGTGTGCCCCCTCTCTTGTGTAGGCAAACGCTTCTCCGTCCTTTTCAAATTCTACTCCATATCCTACCAGATCTTCAATGATTTTTCCAGAACTGCGGATCATAATATCGACAGATTCTTTCCGGTTTTCATAATGACCGGCTCTCATCGTATCTTCAAAATAACTGTCATAATCCTCTTCATCCCGGAGTACACAGATTCCGCCCTGTGCCAGAAATGAGTCACTGCTCTCGGCATCTGATTTCGTGATCATGATGATTTCTTTGTCATCCGGAAGATTCAATGCAGAAAACAGCCCTGCAACACCTGTTCCAACGATAACAACATCTGCTTTTTTATTCATAATACTCTCTTTCCTTTCGGCAGGCCTCTCTTTTTATGAAAGACACTCTATTTTGCCAGCTCCAGCATTTTTTCCAATGGTTTTCTGGAGTCAGTTCTCAATTCCTCACTCAAATGAACTTCATTTTCTCCTGTTTTTAAGACGTGAAGAACCTTTTCCAGTGTGATCAGCTTCATATCTGTACAGACAGGCTCTGTCTCTGTAAAATAAAACTTCTTGCCCGGGTTGTCCTTTTCCAGTTTGTAGCGGACGCCGTTTTCGGTACAGATGATAAACTCTTGTTTCTCACTTTTCGTTGCGTAGTCGATGATTCCGGAAGTACTTCCTACATAATCGGAAATTGCAAGCACTGCCTTTGGACATTCCGGATGCGCCAGTACCTCTGCTGCCGGGTGCTGTGCTTTCGCTTCTTTGATCTCCTCAATCTGCATGTGTTCGTGAATCGGACAGTATCCCTCGTTGTATACAAAATTCTTTTCCGGTACCTGCTCTGCAATAAAATGTGCCAGGTTCTTGTCCGGAATAAAGAAAATGTTCTTGTTCGGAAGCGCTTTTACGATCTTCACCGCATTTGCTGATGTAACGCACACATCAGAATGTGTTTTCAGCTCTGCTGTAGAATTGATGTAGCATACAACCGCCAGATCTTCATATGTATCCCGCATTTTCTGAATGGTTTTGGCATCTGCCATATGTGCCATTGCACAGTCTGCATGCATATCCGGCATCAGAACTGTTTTCTCCGGGTTCAGTACTTTCGCACTCTCTCCCATGAAAGACACGCCACAGAATACGATGGTCTGCTCTTTCAATCCAACTGCAACCTTACTCAGATAAAAAGAATCTCCGATGTAGTCCGCAATGTCCTGAATCTCCGGTCTCACATAATAATGTGCCAGAATAACTGCATTTTTTTCCTGTTTTAATTTCTGGATTTCTTCCACAACTGTCATATTGTATTCCCTCACTTATCTTGAATTGTTAAATTTTTATCGTTAATTGCTGACAATTATAGCACAAGACTTTACATGTGACAAGACAGTTGTGAAATTAAAAAAGAAGATACAATCCGATTTAACAGACTGTACCTTCCATATTTTATACACTTAATTTCTTTTCAGCCAGAACACTGGAAATCACAAATAGTATAATGCATGCAACAATATAAAATGCGCATTCTCCAATTCCTATATAGAGTCCGCTATGGATTCCCATAAGTCCGTATTTGGCAAACAGATTGTAGATATATTCCACAATTGCATTGATCACAAAGAACAAAATGAATGAAACAATGCCCGCAAATCTGGAATTGATCAACACCGTTCTGGATACAATAACTGCCAGAAATCCGGTTGCGATCACACAGGTCCATGCAAGGAAGAAAAGCAGAAATATTGCCATAAGTGTGATCCAATCCATATTGCCCTGGAAAAGCCACTCTGCACCAATGCGAAGCCCTTTAAAAAGCTCTTCCCATGCATCCATTTTTGCAATCAAACTCAAAATGCAGGCTATTGCTGCCAGCACGTATGCTGCTGAAATAAAGAAAATCTGTAAAATTGCTGCAATGTACTTTGCTCCCAGGATCTTCCAGCTTTGCATCGGCACCATCCAGAGCATATGACTCTGCTTTGTTTTCAGGTCACGGTTCAATATCAACAGACTTTCAATTCCCATATAGAAAAATACAAACATTCCGACAAACATTTCCAGCATTACACTGATTCCAACTGTATTCCCGTTCTCTGTAAAGGTTCCAACTACAACTGCCAGTAAAAACACCAGAAGCAGCGCCAGTATGATGTTTCTGGATGTCTGCTGTTTTTTCAGCTCATATTTGATCAAGCGTCCCATTTTGTTTCCTCTCTTTCTCTTTTCTCATTCTGCCTTTGTTCTTCCTACATGATCTCCAGATAAATATCTGCCACGGATTTTCCACTTTGCATCCGTTCTTCTTCCACTGACATCCGACGCACAACTTCTCCATCTTTGATAAAGATTGCCTCATCGATAAAACTTTCGATCTCATCGATCATATGTGTGGAAATTACAAAGGTATTTTTTTCATTTGCTGACTCCAGGATCATCCCGAGAATCTCTTCTTTTGCTTTATAATCAATTCCATTGAACGGCTCATCCAGAAGATACAGCTCTGCTTTGCGGCTCAGTGTTGCGATCACCTTCAGCTTTGCTGTCATACCGGTGGACAGTTCTTTGACCTTCATCTTGCCTTCCAGGGACATCCTTCTTACCATCTCGTGAAATTTCTTCTCATCAAAATCCGGGAAGAAATCTTTATAGTACTGTCCGACTCCGTTCACATCCAGAAAACTGTAGAAAAACGGCTCTGTAGACATGTAGGCGATCTCTGCCTTATCTCCATAGAACCACGGATGCTCCTTGAACAAAATCTCTCCGGATGTAGGCTTTGTCAGACCGGAGATGATCTTCATCCATGTGGTCTTTCCGCTTCCGTTCTCCCCGAGCAGACCATAGATCTTTCCGCCTTCCAGTTTCAGTGAAACTTCATTCAGCGCCTTTTTTGTGTAAAATGATTTGCTTAAATCACGACATTCTAAAATCATCTTCTCTCCTCCTTGTAGTCTGCAATTTTTGAGATAATATCATCTTTTTCAAATCCAAGATCCTGCATCTCATGTATAAAGCTGCTCAACAATTCTTCTGCCATTTCTTTTTTTATCGTCTCGAACATCGTCTCTTCCTCCATCACAAATGTTCCAATCCCCCGCTTTGTATAACAATATCCATGTGTCTCCATCTCTCTGTAGATTCTTGCTGCAGTGTTCTGATTGATCTTATAAAGAACCGCCAGCTCTCTGTTGGATGGAAGCTTCTCTCCGGGAAGTATCTTTCCCTGTATCATCTTTTTCTTCAAGTCGTGAATGACCTGCAGATAGATTGGCATCTCTGCATTGTAATTCATCTTCTTCCTCCTTCCACCTCGTGTATCAGTGCTATAGTTAGATAGTACACTAGGTTTTTAGTTTTGTCAAGAGGATTTATAAAAAACAGGAGTGCCGCAAAATGATTTCATTTCTCGACGCTCCTGTCTTCCCATACTATTTACAATTCAAATATTCTATTTTCTGCGCATCCTTCTGCAAATAATAAATGCTGCCGCTGCAACACTGATTGCAATTGCCGCCACAAACGGAATCACCATGCTGTCATCTCCTGTTTTTACAACATTCTTGTCATTCTTTTGATCCGTATTCTGGCTGGTATTTTTATCTGCTCCCTGATTTGTAGTTTCATCCTGATCAGTAGAAGGAGAAGATGTGTCCTCTTTCTTTACCAGTGATCCGATCGCATTTTCCAGATTCTTTAAGGCCTCTGTAATCTCTTCCTCTGTGGCATCTTCTTTGTCTAGAACCTTCTGCGCCATTTCCATGGCTTTCTGCAATACTGCATAACTTTCTTTTGTATACTCAGACTGCGTGTAGCTCTTTGCCATTTCCATTACCTGCTGAAGCTCTGTCTTATCCTGAGCATCTCCGTTATCCTGGTCGCCACCATTGTCCGGATCACCTCCGTTATCCTGATTACCACCATTGCCCAGGATAATCTCTGCTTTTTCCGGATAATCTATGTTTTGAATTACTTCCGTCTTCGTTCCCTTGACCATTTTTACAGAATTTTCAACAACACTTACATGAACTGTTGCACCATTCTCATTTGTTGTATTGATCTGCACATTTCCAAGTTTCAAAGACTCTGTACCATTTTGAAAAAGAGTCTTTGTTCCTGACAGATAAATATTCAGGATCCCTTTTTCTTGATTGTAACGATAGTCTGCTACTTTTGCCACATTTTCAGAAAACTGAAATGTTGCTGTCGTCTCTTCCTGCACATTCGAATCTACCTTCAAGCCTACTTGAAGTGACAATATGTTTCCACTGACAGACTGCGGCAATGTCAATGACACACCGACCTGCTCCGCTTCAACTGCCAGTTCAATACTTTCCTTTTCTGCTGCAGATACTTGTAACGGAAGTACCGATGCAATAAGAAGCATGACCACGATTCTTGCTATATACTTTTTCACACTATACTCCTTTTTGATTACTGATTTCCATTGAGTTCAATTTCCGGCATTTCCTGAGGCACTTCCACATACAGAGAATCACTTACCAGTCTCTGCCCTTCGTTTGTCTGTGCATCATTTACTCTGTAAAGCTCTGCACGCACCTGTTTTCCGGCTAATTGGGCACTATCCTGCGGATCGATCCAGTAAATCCATGTACCATCCGATACATCCTGAATATTCCCGGTTTCCGGTACATCTGCAAGAATGATCTGCTGCGCTTTCAAACTTCCATCCGTATTTGTTCCGCCTACAATATTTCCATCCTGATCATAAAGAAGTACTACATTATATGCCGGATTTCCTTTATACGAACCAACAAAAACGATTGACCCTGCCGGTATCTTATCTGCTTCTGTTTCTCCGTATTGGTAATCCGATGCCAAACGCCCAATTGCGGAAGTTCCATCTTGAGCACTTCTGAAATCTACATTATCTCCGGTAACTCCCAGTACATCCAGTTCCGATATTGATATTTCGGTGTCTTTCTGGTTATGAATGACCAGTTTTACTGCATCTGTACTGTATGTGCCGACATATTTGCCATCCACATTTTCAAAATATACCGTCTGTACTTTTTTGTCATCAAATGAACCTTTTACAACCTCTGTCCATTCATCATTATCCCCATGCACATAAATGCTGTAATCTTTGATCGCTGTTCCCTCGTTTACTGTATATTTCAATCCTGAAATGATCTGCTTCCGATTAAACTGCATCAAAACTTCTGCCTCATCTCCTGCAATTCCTGTATATGTTGTATCCGTCTTATTGTCCACTGCTTTTAAGATCGGCGCTTCCTGCTGTGGTGCACATGGTGTATCTTCATCTGCTTCTCCCGGATCTTCTGTATGAACTGCCTCCATATTTTTCGTTGTGGTAGTCCAGAATTCCTTATCCAGGCTTCCATCATGTTCGATCTTGACCGGTGTCAATGTCTTCGCTGCCGAACGATTCAAATACTTGTCCACCACTGTCACTTCATAGGTGATGACTCTGTTATTTACAGTTGTCACATGATCACTGAACTGGTTTTCTGTTGTAAATCCTACAACTTCTTTTTCAACCTGTCCTCCCGAAATCATGGTCCGCGTAATTTCATAGCCCAATACGTCTTCTTCCGGAATTGTCTTGGAAGTCAATGTAAAATCGACCTGATTTGCTGTGTCTTTATTGACGCTTACTGTAGTATCATCTCCGACTGCTTCTACATCTCCCAGACTTCCCAGGCTGCTTCCGCTATTTTCCAGACGATACACTCTTGAATCATCATTTACATAATAAATTGCCCTTGTTTCTGTTTCAAACTGCCCTGCGTAACTTCTCGTCTCATCGTTCGGGATCATTCCCCAGCGTTCAAAAAATTCGAGAATATTCTTCTGGGCTGCCGCACACGCAAGTCTCATGAAATCCTGATCTCTGTCTCCGGACAATGTCAGCGCGATACCCTGAGGTGCCGGTGCTTTTGCCGTGTTTCTCGCATAAGTATCCACTCTTGCAAAAAACAGATTATTTAACTGCTCTTCATAGTTGTCATAGGTTTTAAAGTTATATCCGGAATCATATGCCAGATGTAACTGCCAGTACATTCCAAGCTGTGTAAATACGTCCTCTGATTTTCCGGTTGTTCCGGATGTCACCTTCTCATAAACTTTCGGATATTCAAACCGAACACTGTCATTTGTATCTTTTGCCTGTGCCAACACTGCAAAATAGTTATTTGTCACTTCTGCATATGCATACGCACTCTGATTGATGTTATGTCCGATCTCATGGGCGATTCCCCAGCCAAAATAGCGTCCGCTTACGTATTTTCCATTATCAGACTGAACCGGAACTCCTGTCATCATACCAGCTGTTTCATTCCATCCGATTCCAATGTGATCTCCTGCCGCATACATAAATGCTCCTGCAAACATTCTCTGATAACGGATATTCAAATGTCTCTGCGGGAATCTGTCTTTTTCATCCGGTGCTGTCTGATTCAATCCCTTATGCTGATAGAACAGATTCATCATACCTTCCATTGCATCCATGGAATCTAACAATTTCTGTGCATTTCCCTCACAGCCGCTTAAAACCTGCTGTGCCGGCAATGAAAACAGCATCTTATCCAGTAAAATATCTGTTGCTCCAAGGATACAGTTTTCTTTGCTGTATTCGTATTCCACAGATTCATTTCCGGAATTTTCATGTACTTTTTTGTGAACAGCTTCCATTTTTTCTACATAGCCCTTCAACGCTTCTACATACTGTTCTGCTCTTTGCTGCCGTTCCTGTGCATCCGTCACTCCATAAAGATCCAACGTCGGAACTTCCACTCCGCCATTGACACGAACAGAATAGCGGTCATTTGCATTATTGCCTGTATATTGAATATATAATGCTCCTCCTGACTCTTCATCTGTTGACCAGATTTTCGGGATCGTTACATCATTTCTTCCTGTTTTCAGTGTTGTTACCACTTTTGACACAGAACCTGATTCTGCGTGATATTGTGTCGCTACAAGCTGAAGGTTTGTGTTGGATCCGGTTCCCATTGTATTGTGTCCGACAAAGAGTGTGATCTCTTCTCCTGCTGCTGCAGTAATTCCAAGTGGCTGCCATGCATTCAGACCACTAAAACCTCTGTCTGTATCTCTTGTTGTAATGGTATTGTGTACCAGAATCGGCTCACTCAACTGATTGTTCAGAATGTCCTCTGCATTATCCAGTTCTTTTTCCAAACGGTCTTTATCCGGATGATACTCTCCACTTGCCTCGTCCTTTGTCTGCAGACGATTCCTGAGGTCCTGTATCGTCTGCTCTGTCACAGATCCTTTCAGAACTGTATGAAGCTCATCCTCATATAGTCCCATAATATCATCTTCCAGAGAGTCATAATTGTAAAAACTAATCTCTGAAACCGTGATAACACGCAGGCCGGAATAATCTCTTCCGATTCCAAAACTAATTTTTTTAGCCTGAATCGGCTCTGCAATCCGAATAAAATAATATCTTTTGTTATTTTTGTCAGTTCTTGCCTCTATTTTCAGATTGTTTTTATCTACAACATGCTCGCTTCCATTTTCATCCCAGTATTTCAGACTGATCCGTGTGAAATTTCCCTGTGCCGTCACTTCCTGGAACCCAATTGTATCCATTGTATACGGCTGATCAAACTCGAATGTAAATCCTTTGTTATTAAAATCGGTATATTCCCCACCGTCATCCCAGTCTGCCATATAAAAATGAGATGCAGGATTGTTATCCACAGTTCCCCATGCCGTCTTACCCTCTAAGTCCAGAGGACTGTCTTTCATCTCCCCACGTCCTCTTGTTGCAGATACGATATGAGAACTTACTTGTCCTTCTTCGGATGTATTGATCTGCTTGTATTTCGGCATGACTGCTGGTTCCAGATCCGTTGTCTGAGCTGTGCTCGTTAAGGATGGATCACTTTCACCCAACTCATTCACACCTGTCAGATAGATTTCATATTTTACATTCTCTTTTAGCTCTGATATTGTATAGCTGTTTGTCGTGATATTTTCTATTTTGGTGTATTCTTCCTGACCTTTTTCACGGTAAAACAGATTATAAAACTCTGTGTTTTTCATGTTTTTCCAGGAAACTTCCACACTCTTATATTTTCCGACTGCCTTTACATTTTCCGGTGCATCCGGTTTTTTGTCCGCTTTCGGAACTGCTGTAACCGATTCACTGTATCCGCTTTTCCAGGTTCCATTAACAGACTGCACTTTTGCTGTGTATTGTTCTTTGTTCACGAGTTTCCTTTCATTAAATGATGTTACTTTCAATGAATTATTCTTGACTGTATACGTATCCTGCTCTCCGTTATGCTCAATCAGAACCTCGTATCCTGTCACATTTTTACACGCATCCCAGGTAAGTGTAAATTCTTCACTACCTGTCTCAACTGCAAGATTTGTCGGAATATCCATATCCGGCTTTGGAATCCGGTTTTCCATTCCGTTTACAAATTCCACTTTGGAAATTTCCGCCAGATTATTGTTGTTCTGCATTCCCTGGATCGTAAGCGTTACTTTTTTTACAGCAATCTGACTTCCGAGATGAATCTGAATATTTCCATCTTCATCCATGGAAACCTGCACATCACTAGTTCTCAGTAAGTGCTCCACTCCATTTTCTATCGGTGCAGTTACGGTCTGCTCGTTTCCTTCTGCATCTATATATGTAATATCCACAGTAGCTTTTTGAATTGGATTTTCTTTATTAGTCTCAATTAGAATTCCGTCAATTTGTGTGTCTGCACTTTCTGAAAGGTCGAACTCTACTGAAACAGGATGTTCTTCTGAAATTTCTGTTCCACCTTGCGTTGAAAGTGTAACATTTCCTTCTCCTTTCAGTAAATCCTCCAGGTTTCCTTCCACATTTGTGTCTTCTCCCGGTTTCGGGCTGATCGCATCTGCAGAAACAGATTCTTCTATGCAGGCCAGTGTGTGCCCTTCTGCCTGATATCCTTTTGCAAAATATTCCAAATCTGCCAGATCTGTTTTCTGATCTCCTGTCAGATCCGTCAATTCTGATGACTGCTCTGTATCAATCGCATCTACTAATACTGAACGGTCTGTGTCATCGATCACTCCGTCTCCTGTTACATCACCAATCAGCAACACACCCGGATGATAATCCCCCTCTTCATAGGTATATCCCTCTACAAACCCTGTCATCAAATTTACAGCATACGACTTGCTGTTCACTTCGATTGTCTGTGTGTATGTAGCAAATCCGGGAGCTGCCACTGTCAGCTCATAAGTTCCTGCCGGTAACTGACTAAAATGAACTGTTCCTTTTGTATCCTGAATTTCCTGATTTGCTGCCAGTTCAATGCTCTGACTTTCCTGACCACTTAATCCAACCGTAAACGTTACACTTTTTTGCAGCGTAATTCCCGGCGCAATTGATACCTGAACCACTCCTATATCTTTCAATGGAGCCTGTTCTGTTCCATTTACTGCCTGAACTGCATCCTGACCCTCAGTCTGATATTCCATTTGTACAGGATTTTCTTCGGTAGCGTAGGTCACTGTTCCTGATGTCAGCATCAAGGTTGCTGCAAGCAAGATTGATACTACTCGTTTCATAACTATTTTCCTCCCTTTTTCTTTTGGACGATAAAAAACAATCTATCTTGATTGTTTTTCCCACCGTTTCACTAATATATCACAATTTGTAACCCCTTATCAATTGTTTTTTTCTTACCTTATCCCCTTCCTACCAACACTGCCCACTTCTGCTCTCCGTCATCCTTTAAATCTACATCCGGAAAGCTTTTGATATACTGCTGAAACTGCGAATATCCATAATCTCTCACTTTAAAATTCCCGAACTTATTTCGAATCTTATTTCCGAGAGTTCCCAGAGATACTCCCTGACATCCCGCCTGTTTCAACTGGTACATAATATATTCTTCAATACGCTCCTGCTGACTTTTATCTTCATACAATGTCACGGATACTTTCGTTCCATCCTGTAACAGCTTCAGTTTTGGAAATGTTTCCAGAAACTTGGACAACAGACTGTATCCATATCTTCGCACATCGAAATCCGGGTACAGTTTGACCAGACGGCTTCCGACCTCTCCAAGTCCAGTCTCCTTATCGTTATTTTGATTTTCTGTAATAATCTTCACGACCGCTTCTTCAATCTGACTCTTGCAGACTGCACCGGCAGACTCTTTTTTGGACTCTTTTCCTACAACTGCATGTGCTGCTGCTTTTTCCGGTTTTTCAAGCATGCTGTCTTCTAACAGCAATTCCAGTACGGTAAAAATGTCACAGGCTTTTCGAAACGGCGGCGGCGTCTTATCTTCTCCCATTCCAATCACCATTTTTCCGCTTTCCCGAAGTCTGCTTGCCAGCTTTGTAAAATCGCTGTCACTGGACACCAGACAGAATCCTTCCAGCTCGCTTGTGTACAGCATATCCATAGCATCGATGATCATTGCGGAATCAGTCGCATTTTTCCCATGGGTATAGCTGAACTGCTGGATCGGCGTGATGGAGTTCTGCAAAAGCACCTCTTTCCAACTGGAATTGTAGGTGCTGGTCCAGTCCCCATAAATCCTCTTGTACGTGACATTCCCATACTTGGACAACTCATCCAGTATCGGTTTGATATATTTTGCTGAAACATTGTCTGCATCGATCAGCAACGCGTATCTCTCTTCCATATTTGATAACCCTCTCCCTCTAAATTTTTCCATTCAAACACACCATTCTCACAGATCATGTAGCTGTGTTCTGAATTTTCTTTTGGAATCGACACAGAACCCGGATTCATGTACATGACACTCTGATCTGCTTCCGTATGAATCTTTTCACATGCCGGTATATGTGTGTGTCCGTTCAGCAGAATATCCCCTGCTTTCAGCATCGGCAGCTTTCCCGGATTCCACACATGACCATGTGTTGCATAAATATTCTGTCCATCCAGATTCAAAAAACAATAGTCCGCCAGAATCGGAAATTCCAGAACCATCTGATCCACTTCCGTGTCACAATTTCCTCTGACACATAAGAGCTCCTGTTTTCTTGCATTCAACATGGCAATGACTTCTTTCGGCGCATACTCTTTCGGAAGATCATTGCGGGGGCCGTGATATAAAATATCCCCTAATAAAAGGAGCTTGTCTGCTTTTTCTCCGTCGTAAGCTTCCAACATTTTTCTGCAGTAATATGCAGAACCGTGAATATCTGATGCGATCATTAATTTCATATGTGATTCCCTCTTTTCTCTATTAAAAAACACTCTTGCTCAATTCCTTTTCCTGTTTCTATCAGCCTTTTGATCAGCTCTTGCAGCTTTGGATTTTCATCCTGAACACGCTTTAGTTTTTCCAGTGTTTCCGGATCTATCACTTCTGTAAATTCCTGATATGCTTCATATGTCTCAACATCCATCTGAAGCGGCTCTAACTCCGGAAAGATTGTTTTGCGTATATACTGAAAAATTTTGATTCCACCGTAATCCAGATCTCCGCTGTGAAAATATTGCACTTCACAGGATGTCTGATTTTTTAACACTTGATGCAGCTGCTTTAAAAATCTACATTCTTTTGGAGAAAAATATCCATGACTAAATAAGTATAGAATACCATCCTTATACGGTGCAGAGATATAATTGGCTTTATTCTCAAATATCACGATCTTCTGAATATTCTGTACTTCTTTTATCTCGGCATGCTCCAGTGTCTGACTGTTTAATGTAGTACCGAACCGATAACACTCTGTATTAATCTCCTGAGTGCTTCCATTTTCTTCTTTCAGACAAAAATGCAGTTTCCCTTTTAAAGACAGTTCTTGTGCATATTCTTCGATCCACAGCTGCTGAAGCACTGTCGTGTCATCCATTTCTTTTTCTACATCCGGACAGAATTTTTTCGCAGTACTGATGACATGACTTTGCATCTCTTGTTCAAATGTTTTTGTATTTTCCAAATATTTTTTACTGAAAATCCTTTTAAAAACAGATTCTGTAAGCTGATCCAGACCTTCAAAGCACGGGGCATATTTTTTCTCATCCGCTAATAATTCCAGAAGATCTTTTTTTCGTTTATTTTCCGATCGTTCCAGCAAATCCTGATAATATGCACGAATCCACAATTTTTTTACTTGTGCCATCTGGTTTCTTAAAAATTCTTGATATAACCGGATTTTCTCCTGTTTTGGCAGAAATTCTGCATCCACTTCCTGCTGATATAATGCATAAAATTTTTCTTTGTCTTCTAATCTGTAGCGTATTCTTTCAATATCGCTTCCCCGATATCCATCTGCCCATTTAATTTGGATCAGATTTTTGTGCTGCAATTGCTCTGCCTCCTGCAGCACATCTGATTTTAAATGTTTTTTATCATAAAGCTCCCCATGTTCATTGGCCAGACTTTTTCCACCTCGGCTTTCTGCCCGCCAGCTTTCTGTCCCGGATTCAATCTGTTTTACGATATTTCCCAATATCCACGTCATCATTCTTCCCCTTGCAGCTGTTCAAACTCCATTCGTTCAAATTCCTGTATCGAAATATGCTTTTTATTCGGATTTGCATACACAAATGTCTTGTCTACATTTTCCAGATAGTTCTGAATCTTATCATTTGTTGCACTGATAATCGCCTGAAATCCCAGTCCCCGGATCAGAGAAATACAACTTGCTACTTTCTCTGCATCCATTTTGGAAAATGCCTCATCCAGGACAACCAGACGCAGGGTTGGCGGACGCTTGATCTTCGGAGACAGATTGATTCTGTAAATCTGTGCAAAGCTTGCCAGAAGCGCGATATAAAGCGGGTTCTGACCTTCTCCACCGGAATTTTTCTTGATCATCTTGCTCAGACCGATCCGCATATCCTTTTCTCCCTGCACGATCTGCTGCATATCAAAGGAAAGATACGTGCGATAATCTGCATATTTATCCATATTTTTTCTGGCTTCTTCCAGTTCCTCCCTAGTGGCATTCTCCGGCGGAATGAAAATCTCGATCAGCTCATTCATCAGATCTCCGTATTCTTCCTCATGCTCCATGGTAAACAGGTTCATCTGATTTTCCATGTGGTCACTCAACTGAGACGGATTGATATCCAATGCGTCATCCATAAACATCCGATAGAATCGTCCGTCCGGACCTTTGTTTTTCGTAATGACAAACTGATACTTGTCCTTTCCGAAATCCAGACGGCTGATGATCCGGTTCAATTCATCTTTTTTCTGATATGCCTCTTTGATTGCATAACGAATCTTGGATACAAAATCAACTTTAAAGTGTTCCACTGCTGCTCTCGCCTGTTCCTGTGCTTCTTCCCTGTATTTTTCCAGGTTATCGCACTCAAGATTTGAAAGCTGCTTTTCGTACACGTCATTGTCACGGATCGTTGCAGAATAGGTTCTGTTCGGATATTTTCGAAGATATGCACTCCTTGCTTCTACCAGTTTTTCATATGCTTTTTCCTGCGCATCTTCCAAAGGCTGTTTTTTCTTGATACGTTCCCGCATCAGGTACTCATAATTGCGGCTCTGTCTGCCCTCCAGATACTCCTGAAATTCCGGCTCATATTTTTCTCTGTCCTGCTGCCGGAATTCATTTTCTTTCTGCACTAACTGTTCATTAAAATCTACCTGCATGTTCTGGAATCGTTTTCCGTTTTCCTGATGATTCCAGATGGTTTTCTGAACTGCCTCAATCTCTGCTTTCTTTGCTTCCTGCTTCTGCTGGATTTCCTGTTTCTGCTGCTCCCACACCAGAACGGATTCCTCTCGCAGCTTCTGCATTGTATCCAGAAGTCTGGCCTTTTCTGCCTCCTTTGCCGGAATTTTCTGCAGATCAGACAGCCATTGTCTGTAATCCTCCAGAGGCTGTGTCAGTCCTTCCAGCTGAGAGATCCTGCGAATTTCTTCCAGCATTTCCTGCAGTGGAATCCGTTCCTCCTGAAGACTCTCACATTTTTCTTCCAGACGGCGGATCCTCTGACGCATACTGGTCTCTCCGATATATGCCCTTCTCGTATAATTTTCCGGATTGATATGCTGCAGACGGAAGCTGTGGTACAGCACACAGTCTGCAGTGATTCCGATCCGGTTCTGACGAAGCTCTTCGATACTTTCACATTTGATAACATTTCCGAGGAAGAAATTGATGTATGCCTGCACATACGGCTCTTTTGCAATCAGCTCCTTAGCAAGGGCTCCTTCTTTTACTTCCCATTCTGTCTCCTGTACTTTTTCTGTATCCAGAACTGCTGCCCGGAAAAATTTCTTCTTATCCATGTCCTGATAGATTTCCATGGCAATTTTCGCGTACTTTGGTTCCACGACTAGAAGCAGCTTGTTGTTTCCGAGATATCCTTCGATGGCATTGTGCCAGCGTTCGTCCCGCACATCCAGAAGATCTGCCAGAATCTGCACATTGACAAACTTGCCGCACTTCTCATGCAGCCGGTTTCTCAACTCATATCTCGCTTCTTCCAGTTCTTTTGGATAGGCTTTTCTTCCCTGTTTCAGCTCTTTTAATTCTTCCCGTGCCGCTTTTTCTTCTTTTTTGACTGCGCGAAGTCTGGCATCCGTCTCCTGACGCTCTTCTTCCAGTTCTTCCCGGATCTGTGTCAGACTTGTCTGCAGCCGTTCCAGCTCACCTTCCGTGATCTTTCCAGAAACAAACCGGTCAATATCCCACAAGGTCTGATTCGGCGTCACATCTTTTTCTTTCCACTCTTTGAGACCATCTGCAGTCTTTTTCCATCTTGCCTTACTGTTCTGCAGCCGTTCCAGGGCTTCGTTCAGACTCTCCAGATCTTTTTCCATGGCTGCATAACCACTGTCCGCAATCTTCAAAATTATTGCTTCGTATTCTTTCTGAAGTTCTGCCTGCTCTTTCTCCAGATTGACTCTTTTCGCTTCCTGTCCTGCAATCTCCGTCTGTGTCTCTTTCATCCGGTCATTCAGTTCCTGGATCTTACTCTGCAGATGCAGGATTTCCAGCCTGGAAATCTGATAGGTACAGGACGCCGTCTCTTCCTGTTTTTCTTCATACTGCCGATAGGAACCCCGGATCTCCTGAAGATACCCGATTTCTTCCATGGTCTCTTCGATTTTCCCGCGCATTCTTCCATACTGCATCACACTTTCCTGCAGCTCTTCAATGTGCATATCCTGCTCCATACAGATATATTCTTTCACGAAATCTTCCAGTTTGATATTCATACGAAACGGAATGGCTCGCTTGAACAAACGAGGAAATTTTTCGATATCCAGACCACCCAGATAAATGTCATACATCTGTCTGCGGAATCTCTCATTGCTCGGACCACAATAATACTCTTCCTTTGAAAATGTCCGCTGCAGATATTCTTTGACTTCAAATGTCGTCAGGCAGCGCTTATCCGCCCGGTACTGATTTTCCAGAAGCCCGCTTTTATGCCAGAAAAACAGGCGATTGATCTCATTTGTGGCTGTCTCAACATCAAATACCACTCCCACACACTGCTTTTCTTTCGTATCTGTCTGCTCCAGCTCCAGAACGATCGTACTGGAGAAATTCTGGTTTCTCAAATACTGGGATTCGTTATTTTCCCCGATGTTCACCATTCCCCTTAAATATTCGATCAGAGAACGGTCAGAGTCGTCTGCTGCCGCCTTATTAAAAAATCCTCTTCCGTCTGTGTTCGCGTACAGTACGATCTGCATGGCGTCGATCACTGTAGACTTTCCACTTCCGGAATGTCCGGTAAAGAAATTGATTCCCTGATTAAGAGTAAGTACTTTTCTGTCTATGTAATGCCAGTTATTCAGGCAGATTTTCGAGAGCGCTTTGAACGCCTGTTTTGTCTCCACTGTCTTCCTCCTCGCTGAACGTCTCTAATAGTTCTCTGATATCATCTCCAAGCAGCACTGTATTGATGCACGGATAAATAACAAGTCTGCTGTTCTCATCCAGCTCCTCCATCACATCCACAGGTTCCACAATCTGATATTTTTTCAAAAATGCAACAGTCCTCCGCATCTCTGTCGGGGACGGCAAGCCGCTTAACACATGGAATTCTCCCGCTTTTCCGTTCACTGCTCCAAGAGTGGTCACGATATGGCTGCTGGATGACACTGCTGCCATCTGCTCATCATAGATTAGCTTTAACACCAGAATATAGATTGTGGCAAGTCTGGAGAGCTTTTCTCCCCATAGTGTCTCTCCCTGGATGTACATGACGCCCATATGCAGATTTTCCTGCAGTGTGATTCCGGCAACTGCAAAATATTTCTCCAGAAATTCCCTGTGCTTGCTGCATACACGGTACTCCCTGACCGGAACCATCCGCCCGGTCCGTTTTTCAAATTTTCGTTCCAGAAGAAAGGTCTGACGATATAATGTCTGGATCACATGTTTGATATCGTCCTGCTCTTCTTCCGAAAGCTGTTCGTAATATTCGATCATTGCGGTCTCCTTCGCACAAATTTTAATGCCGGATATTGATACTGTCCACTTTGGATGACTGTCTCCTCCTCATTCAATACCCGATATTTACTGTTCTTTCTGGTACTGTAGTCATATGCCAGGATCAGTTTTTCAAATGCTGTCTCTTCTGTAATATGAAGTGTTCCGGCGTCCATCACTTCGTTTTCCATATGCTCTTCGATAAAATCCTCAATCTCCTGTCTGCTGTAGCGCATCTGAATCCGGTTTAACTTCAGCACATCCTCCCGGTTCAGATCTTCATATTCTTCATCCTGTCCCATCTGGCTGATAAAGTCTGTCCTCTGTTTTCTTCTCTTATACAATGATTTTTCGGAAATCATCTCAAACAGAGACAGGTTCATCCGTTTTCCTGCTTCCGTAAGCAGCTTCTCCGGTTCTTCCTGCGCAGATATTTTATTCAGAAGCTGCACCACCAGCCCTTTGGTATCAGTCTCTCCGCTTAACAGATAATTCATCCGGCTCACGGTTGCCCGCACATATTTGGAATGCTCTCTGTCCATATTGGAGATCCTGTGTTCAATGTCATCAAATCCCCGTTCGATCAGATCCAACAGATCTAACACATCCTCTTTCGTATCTCCTGCTGCTTTTGCTTTCTGCCGGATGCTTTCGATCCATTCTTCATTTTCCCGCATATCCCGGAGACATTTTTTAATGTCCATCTTGTAGATATAAAAATTGTCTGATGTTTTTAAAATATGATACTTTTTCTTGACAATTTCTTCCACATACCCGTCCAGATGCTCCCGCAAAAGTTCCCCGTAAGACTCCTGATCCAAAAGCCTCTCGAAAAACTTGTCCATATTATGAAGCATATCCTGCAGCGCTTTGTTCAGCTTTCTTGTATTGATCAGGGCCGTCCTGAGCATATTCAGATTTACTCTGGAATTATTCTGAAAGGAAAACAGCGTAGCATATACATTCTGAATATATAATTCTGTTTCTTCCAGCTCTTCGGACGTGAGTCGCTCAAATGCCTCAATAAAAACCGCCGCATAATCCGGTATCACAATATTTGTGGTCATCGTACTGTAATCTTCGATCTTCTTCAGCCATCCGGTCTTTAAAAGCCACCGTAAAATGCGGGATGCTGTCGTCTCCAGCATGTCAAAATCCGTCTCGTTCTCCTCCCGCTGAAGCAAAACCTGTTTCTGTGCATTCATATCACTCAATACCTGCACACAGATTTCTTTCGTCAGAAAATAATTACTGTACTGATATTCCTCATTGATCACCAGCAGCGACTCCATATAAATCTCCCGGTTTACCGAACGGAACAAACTCCAGAATGTGTCCGGGATCTCGTATCGTAACTGCATAATTTTCTCCGTATCTCGTTGATTTGTGTCTGTAATATTATAGCACGAAGTCGGTTTCAGGTACAAATAGTTCTGTAACACAATATGCCCCCTCCCGGGAGAACAGTCTTGTTATTTTAACTGCCTTCCCGAAAGGGAGCATATCTGATGAAAGGATATCCCTTCTATATGTTTACTTTTTCACTTTTAGTGTACTTTAAATTCATCCGGCACCTGATCAATCGTCTGCCATTTCTGCATTGCGTTTTCTACGCTCATTCCTTTGCTGATCGCATCCTTACGCACTGCATTGATCGCCTGAATTTCTTTCATTCTTGCACCGGTCAGTTTATATCCGCGCATTGCGACCAGTGTTGCGATCCATGCAAGCATCGGAACAACACAGAATAAAATAATTACTATCGTATGCATTCCCTCTGAATAAGGGGTTGTTCCATCCGGAAGTGTTGACAGTCCGATGATCGTCACTGCAATTCCTACTACTGTAGATCCCAGAGAGCTTACCAGCTTATCCACAAGTGAGAATAAGGTTCCGATAATTCCCGGAATATAACGTCCGGAGCGGAATGTTTCGTAATCTGAACAGTCTGCAACCATTGGAATCGGCATATCTGCTGTTGCATAATATGCTCCGTATCCAATTCCGAAAAAAAGGATAAACAGGATCGTATAAAGATTCAGGTTTGTCAGACTCACATTCATCGCTGCAACTTCCGGTTTCCACAACAGAAGCAATACTAAAACACCGATGTACATAACAAGTGCAACGCTGATATAGAGCATTAAAGATGCCTTCTGTCCTTTCTTCTGTGAAGTACGTACTGTCAACAGGAAGAACGGAACGGAAAATACATATCCGACGATCATCATCGGAAGATACAGACCTTTGTAATCTCCCATCATCGCTCCGTAAAGCATTGCCAGAACCGTCATATTCGTCGCGATCGAGAATGCAAGCTTACATCCTGCACCTGCGATCATCAGTCTCTGCAGTTCTTTGTTTGCTTTTAAAATAGCTACATATTCTTTTATTTTAACTTTTTCTTTTCCGCCTTCTCCACCAAGTCCAAAGAATTCTGGACGGTCTTTTTCTGCAATACCGATAACAGCCAGTGCAGTCATGATCGCTGATACGATCATTGCCAGAGGAATCATGATATTAAAAAATTCTTCTGTTCTGTAATTTCCTCCGGTTACGATCGGCGCAAGAAACTGTACAAGCCCCATTCCGATCAGGCTGGCAATCGTATTAAAGATTGTAAACAGAGGTCTCTGTTTCGGGTCATTTGTGAGACATGTCTGTCCTGAACGTGTAACCGATGTCTGAAATGTATATCCAACCATATTCAGTGCGTAGAATAAAATAAAGCATAAATAACGCAGCCACATCATATCCTCAGAAATGATACGGGTTCCAAAATACAGTAAAATTGAGGATACGATCATAATCAGGTTTCCGATTACCATAAACGGTCTGAATTTTCCCCATCTGGTAGAAGTTCTGTCCATGATCGCTCCGATGATCGGGTCAATGAACGCATCTCCTGCACGCATCAATGTTACCATTGTAGTTGCAAATGCCAGCAATAAGCCAAGAATTCCGTTTGCATAATATGCAATAAAGTTCATTGTCAAAATATAATAGACGTTTGTCGCCCCATTATTCATAGGGAAAAGAACAAGCTGATACATCTTTGCCCTGTTCAGAGCATTAACAGATGTTGCCTGAGTAGATTCCTGTTTCATATTATTCTCCATTCTCCCGCCCGGATACGGCGGTTTGCCTCTTTACCTAAAACAGCACCTCTGCTTTGTAAAAAGCAGAGGGCCGTCCGATTTACTCGTTTCTTATTTCAATTTCTTCTGCAAGATTTGCAGTTGCTTCCTACTTATACCCAGTTCTGGCTCTTTCCTTTGCTCTTTTTGAGCTTGTAATCCGGGTTTGGCTTGCTGACGCGGCGAAGTGTGCTTGTATCTTTTGCCTTACCGGACACAGCTTCCAGACGAACTTCTCCGTTTAACGGAACGCGGAATTCAAAGACTTTATTGCCTGTCTTTTCTTCCAGGAGCTTGCCGTTTGCATATAATGCAACTTTTGTCTGGTTCGAATAAACCTTGACTGTAGTGACTGCTTCCGTTCTGTCTACGTAGCGGCTTCCGCAAAGATGTACGAAAGGCTCTTTGCTCCAGTACGCTTTGTAAATGTAGAAGCTGTCTTTTTTTATTTTCCGGTCAAATGTCATAAGTCCCTTATGATTCATTCCCGGCTCTCCACCCTGATCTCTCGCATCTGCCGCAAAATCGAACATGTTCCATACGTGGGTACTCCACATATACGGATGACGCTCAAAACATTTCAGCATAAATTCATGGTAGCGACTCTGATATTCTTCTGTATGGTCTCCTCTTCTTGGACGTGAGGAATGTAAATTCGGCATTCCTTCACAGCCATACTCAGAATATCCCAAACACCTGTTAGGGTACACGCGGTGGAAAAAGCTGATCCACCAGTCATTTAAAAACAACCCTGGAACATACCATCCCAAATACAAGTTCCAGCTTACTAAGTCAGACAGATGTGCTACCTTGTTGAAAGGACCGCACACTGCATAGCAGGCCAGCGTTGTAGGACGTGTGGAATCCATTTTGTGACACAGATCATTGAGTTCACGGTGATTATCCAGCATATCCTTATTATCCTTTGTGGAAATCGTGATCTCATTGGATATTCCCCATGTAACGATACTTGGATGATTGTAATTCTGTACAATCAGCTCTTTCATCTGGCTAATGGTATTTTCCCGTCCGTTTGGCATATGTTCTGAGATGTATGGAATCTCCGCCCAGACAATCATTCCGTACTGATCACACAGATCATAGAAATACTGATCATGCTGATAATGCGCGAGACGAACTGTATTCGCCCCGATCTCACGGATAAATTCCATATCTTCTCTGTGGTGTTCTTTTGTTAATGCATTTCCGATTCCCTTCCGATCCTGGTGTCTGGATACTCCATGCAGAGGATAGGAGCGTCCGTTCAGGAAAAATCCTTTTTTCGGATCCACGCTGAATGTACGGACACCAAATGGAATGCGAACGTCGTCTTTGACTTCTCCGTCTTTCATCAACTCTACTACTGCTGTATATAAATATGGATCTTCTACTCCATCCCAAAGATGTACATCCGGTATCGTAACCGTCACATCTTTTCCTTCACCTTTTGCTACAGGATTTCCCTGTGCATCAATTAAAGTTACTGCTACTTTGGCATTTTCTGCCTTATGGAAACTCTCTACATGAACCTTTCCATCTTTTCCTTCTACTGTCGGCGTTACCATTACACCGTCTCCGCCGTAGTAGTCCATCTCAAAATGTTCATTTGATACAATACGAAGAAGAACATCTCTGTAAATTCCACCATAAAATGTGAAATCTGCTTTTTGAGGATATACCCTGTCGTTGACACTGTTATCCACTGCTACTTCTAACTTGTTTTCTTTTGTTAAAAACTCTGTCACATCTGCACGGAATGTGGAATATCCGCCGTCATGACTCATCACCTTCTGACCGTTTAACACCACCTCGGCAGAGGAATTTACTCCCTGAAACTCCAGATATACTCTCTGGGTCTTGCTGTCAAGATCCGGGGCTGCAAATGTAGTGCTGTAGTGACAGGTTCCTCGATAATAGTCATTTCCTCCATCCTGTCCGTCCACTGCATTCCAGGTATGCGGTAAATCCACTTTGACCGCTTTTCCGTCACGCCCTGTGAACACCCAGCCTTTCTTCAGTTCAATTTCTCTTCTCATTTTACTGGTTCGCATAGTAATTACTCCATGTTTTTGTTATTTCTTACACTTCTCAATTTATTTCGAAATGATTATATCTGCAATAATTTGCAAGTACAACCGTTTTTGTTCAGGTGGTATTTCTTGTGGTGTAAGTGGGTAAATTTTTTACAAAAAAGAGCCTGGCTCACTGACCAGACCCTTTGTGTCTCTTCTACTTTTTGTTGGAATCTCTTTCAAGAGGAAGCATAACGTTGAAATAAAAACATCCATTTTTTACCTCTGTTGTCAAATGTCCCTCATATTTTTGAATGGTATGGAGCATGCTCTTCATTCCATATCCGTGATATCCGTTCTTCGCCTTTGTCGTAAGCGGAAGTCCATCCTCAAACTTCACTTCTCCGCACATCGGATTGACTATCTGCAGCATCAGAAAGCTTTGTCTTTCGTACAGCATGATATCAATCACTCTTTTTTCTTTGCTTTCCAGCTTTCTCACCGCTTCAATTGCGTTATCCAGAGCATTTCCAAACAATGTATACAAATCTACCGGATTCATAAAAGCCAGCAGAGATCCATCTGCCACACAGTTGATATGAATCCCGCTATTTTCACAGATCAGACTTTTTTCTGTCAAAATGGTATCCAGAATTTCATTTCCTGTTCTCACGATAGCACTGTAGATCTGCACGGATTTTTCAATTTTTTCGAGATATGTTTCCCTCTCTTTTTCATCTTTGACAGCACGTATCGCCTGTACCTGATGCTTCAGATCATGACATTTGTGATTGATCAGCTCTATCGTCTCTTTGGACAGCTGATACTGCCCTTTTTGTTGATGCCAGAGAAGCTGAATGGTTTCCAGCTCTTTTCTCATACTGCTCTTTTTAAACAATGCACTTTGCAGATACAATAAGGTGATACAATAAAACTGCAACACAATGTTGAATAAAGCAGCCCCCGGATCGACCTTTGCGTAAATAAACAAATTTTCTGACATAATACAAAACACCCATGCAGAAACCATCTGTCTCGGGCCAATCTGATATTGCCCCTTTTCCGGCATCCAGCGAGCCAGTGTCAGTCCTATGGCCACATTTACTGCCACCGAAAATAAAATTTTCAAAAGCCAGTTTCCCAAATCTCCCAGCAGTGGACTGCAAAGTACATAGCTGGTTTCCAGTACCAGCAAAAATGTCATCGTTCCCCATACACCACAATACCAGAGGCCAAATCCCTTGCCCTTCACACAATTGTAAAAAATCAGAACCGCACTAAAATACGTAATAAATAAAAGGGGAACCTGCCCCCAGTAGCTCCAGTCTGTAAGATTTTCTATCAAATAATATACTCCGGACAAAATTAAAACACATACTGCTCCCGATAGAATCAGTCTGACTTTAAAATGTGTCTTTCTTCTCAGCGGAAGCAGAAACACCAGACAGGATATCCATAAATTAATCCCATACCACAGGCTCTCCATTCCCAGCTTTAGATTTTCACTCATCGTTTCCCTCTTCCCTTTCCTGCATCAGCCTCCCAGAAAATCTACCACTGCACTCAGAAATGCAGGTCTGTTTCTCCTGCTGATTTCCAGCTCATCTCCACCCACAACCGCAATGTTTTTTCTGATTTCGGAAACATACTTCAAATTTACCAGATAACACTGATTGCATTTTACAAAATGCCAGTCTTCCAGCTCTTCCTGCACGTCCTTTAATGCTCCGCGAATCGTAAATACTCCTGCTTTCGTGTGATAGTGGAGCATCCGGTTCTGGATCTCTACATAATAGATCTCTCTGCTGTCCAGAAATTTCGCCCCATCCGGAAGATTCAGACAGATCCTTTTTCCTTCCCGGTTTTTCACTCTTCCCACAGCTCTTGTAAAACGCATGGAAAAGGTATAATAGTTGAGCGGTTTTAAAATGAAATCCAGCGCATCTACTTCGTAGCCCTTGATCGCATACTGCGCCATATTCGTGATAAAAACAATCACTACCTCCTTATCCAGCCCCCGTATCTTCTGAGCTGCCTCCATACCATTTAGATGAGGCATTTCGATATCCATCAGAAGAATATCAAATTTTTGATAATTCTGAACCAACTCTCTGCCGTCCTGAAATGCTGTAGTCTGAATCTGGAGATCATATTCCTTTGCATATCTGCCCACCATTTCCTGTATCAATCCACGATACTCTGTTTCATCTTCTACAACAGCTACATGCAGCATCCTCTGCCTCCTTTGCTATAAAATATCATTTCCTGACTTGGTTTCTTATAAGAGTATTATTATACCATAATCTTTTTTGAAGATGTACCCCCTAAATATTTGATGTATACAGTATCAATGGCTTTTCTTTTGACTCTATCTATTTATGAAATTTTTATTGGACACTTCATATTCCTCATGTTAGACTTTATTCATAACATTTCAGGAGAACGGATATTTCTTTTTATTTCCATGTTCTCTTCTTTATTTTCAAAAAACAAATCCAGATGAAATCATCAAATTTTCAATCTAATTCACAAACCATCAGGAGGAACCGCTTATGAGCAATGGACTAAAACAATATTTTCCAATGATTCAAACCCGAGAGGAGCTTTGTAAAAAAATTCAAACTACCCCTGAATTAAAATTTCTGTTTGATTCGTGGGACGAATCCCAACAAGAAGAATTTCTGCAATTTTGCACAGGAATGCAGGGTGTCAAAATACTTTACGATTCTTTTTTCAAAGAAATTTTAAATCCGGATACTGCACCTTCACGTCTGGAAGAATTACTGTCACTGATATTACAACGGCATATTCGTATTTTACACGTACTTCCAAACGATTCTTCCCGAATTGCAGAAGAAAATGCTTTGCTTATTATGGATATTGTTGTTCAACTGGAAGATGGAAGCATTGCAAACATTGAAGTGCAAAAAATAGGATATTCCTTTCCCGGACAACGCAGTGCATGCTATTTGGCTGATCTTTTGCTCCGGCAATACAAACGTGCCAAAAATGAACGGAAAAAGAAATTCAGCTATCGGGATATAAAAAGCGTGTATACCATTGTTTTTATAGAAAAAAGTTCTGGAGAGATGAAACGGCACAAGCAGGATTATGTCCACCATTTTTGTCAAAAGTCAGATACAGGACTTCATATGGAGCTTCTGCAGGAATTCGTTTTCATCCCACTTGACATCTATCGGGAAACCCGTCACAATAAAGGTATACCCATCCGGGCATCCCGTAATACATGCCTGCGGCGGGCGGACTTTGTCCGATAAGGTATCAAAAACGATTTAGATGCGTGGCTCACATTTCTCAGCGAGGATAATCCGGAAATAATCGTCCAGCTAATCAAACAATATCCGAAGTTTATTCCTATGTACCGGGAGATTTATGAGCTTTGCAGGAATGTGGAGAAAGTTATGGGATTGTTTTCAAAAGAATTACAAATATTGGATAAGAATACCGTGCAGTACATGATCGATCAAATGCAGGATACGATCGATGAACAGAAAAATACCATTGGTGAACAACAAAGCATTATTCAGGAACAACAAACTATCATTGAACAACTTAAGAAACAACTGGAAAAATAATTATGCCCAATAATAAGGAGTGCCACTTTTATGGATTTTTACACCGCAAAAAGACAATTCAACAATTATTTAAAAGACTACGACTGCCACAATGACAAAATCCGTTTAAAGATCGTACACACTTACGGCGTTGTAAAAGAAAGTACTGACATTTCAGCCCGTATGCGGTTATCTGAGGAAGATACCACACTTGCAAAGATGATCGCCCTGCTGCATGATATCGGACGTTTTGAGCAGTTAAAACGCTTCGACAGCTTTCTTCCGGACACGATGGATCATGCCGCTTACGGTGTAAAAATTCTGTTCAATAATGATAATGGAGAAAACCTGATCCGCAGGTTTGTTCCCGAATCTGATTTTGACGAAATCATCCGTATTTCCATTGCCAAACACAGTGATTTTAAGCTGGATGGAATTTCCGATGCACGTACTTTACTTCATGCAAAGATCATCCGGGATGCCGATAAACTGGACAACTGCCGTGTAAAACTGGAAGACAGACTGGAAACTTTTATGGATACTTCCGCAGAGGAAACAGGCGCCTCTGCGATTTCTCCAAAAGTAAGAGATTCTATTTTACGTCATGAATGTATCCTGTCCTCTGACCGGGTAACACCGATGGATTACTGGATTTCTTATCTTGCTTATTTTTATGATATTAACTTCCGGGAAAGTCTGGATATCATCGAAGAGCAAAACTATATTCCCAAAATCATTGCCAGGATCCCTTATACCAATCCGGAGACAAAAGAAGTGATGAAACGCGTGGAAGAAGAATTGATCGAGTATGCCCGGATCGGACTTATCTCTTCCTGTCCATAATCTTACAATACACCATCCCGGCCAGCGTACTCACTGTTGTCGCCACAATCCCCGCACCTACAATTGCCGCCGGATTCACACTTCCATACTGACTCCGGTAGGCGATCACATTGATCGGGATCAACTGCAGCGAAGAGATATTCATGATCAGAAATGTGCACATTTCATTGGATGCCACGCCGGGCTTTCTTGCCTTTCCCGGCGCTCTTTTCATCCTTCTTTCCTGTTCTAATTCGGCCAGTGCCTGCATTCCCTGAAGTCCGGCAGGCGTTGCCGCCCAGCCCAGCCCCAGAAAATTTGCAATAAAGTTTGTTGTAATATACTGATTCGCCTGATGCTCTTTCGGAATATCAGGAAACAAAAATCGGATCAGCGGTCTCATTTTTTTCGATGCCATCTCAATAATTCCCGCCCGGGACGCAATTTCCATGATTCCCATCCAGAATGCCATCACTCCCACCATTGTAATACACAAGGTTACTGCATCTTTTGCAGAATCCAGAGCTGCATTCGTGATATCGGGCATTTTTCCGGTGAATGCACCATATATGATTCCGATTATAATCATTCCTGCCCACAGATAATTCAACATCTTTTATTTTTCTCCCTGCCACATATATTTTTCTACCAGTTCAAACGGTGCCGGTCCTACATCCAGTACTGCCTTATGAAATTCTTTCTGGGAAAAATCCTCGCCCTTTTTTTCGACCCATTTTTTCTTTAATTCCAGAAATTCTACATAGCCGATATAATACTTCAGATAATTTCCCGGAGATCCAATGATCAGATCATAAATCTGATTCACTATCTCCGCACTTCCGACTCCATATTCTTTGAAAAATTTTACAGTATCCATCCGATTCCACCCATCATAATGAATGCCCATATCTGCCAGCGCATACAATGCCAGCAAAATGGAACTGTTTTTCTGAAGTAGAACCGCCTGCTCCCTGGTAAGCGAATCTGCCAGATAGTAGGAACCCATTTCCGCATACGTTGCCCAGCCTTCCACATATCCGCCAAAATTGAAAATACTGCGCAGTGGATCCGGCTTTGTCGATGCGTAATAAACCGTCTGATACAGATGCCCCGGATACCCCTCATGAGCCAGTGTTGTATACAGTGTCAGCTTATTACCCATCTGGGCCTGGTTGACATAGATGACATTTTCTTCTGTGTCATCCAGTGCCGGTATCATATAGAATGCCGGACTTAGATGTGCTTCCATGGCTTTTGGCACATATTTTACTTCTACACTCGTCTGGGGAAGTTTTGGGAACGTCTTCTGAATATCCAGACTCAGGCTGTTTAATATTTCTTTTGGATCGGTAGATTCCATCACTGCTGTTTCCTTTGCCTGTTCTGCTGTCAGTCCGATCACAGCTTTCATTGCCGCCAGATCATCTTTCATTTGATTCTTTGTCAGTTTCTGTAATTGAGGAACTGTTCTTGCAGATCCTGTGGACGCCTGCACTGTCAGCTCATAATATTCTTTTCCGTTTGGCAGATAACAGAGTCCTTCTTCGTTCTTACTGGAATCTTTCAACTCCACCACGGTTTTAATCAGCTGCTGATAGGCCGGCAACACATAGGTCTGCAGCATATATGCATTTTTCTGGATATAATCACTTTTCTCCGATTCGGACAGATCTGTAAGCTTCTGGATCCGATCAACAAACGTGGAAATCAGATAGTTGGAGTCTCCCATATCAATGAATGCCTGACACTGTTCAATTACGGTGTCCGCCGTATAGCTTGCCATAAAAAGCCCTTTTTGTGCCTTTTCCTGTTCAAATGCGATCAGGGAATTAAAATAATCGGGTGTTGTTTTCATCAACTCCAGATAAGCATCCACATCTTCTTTGCTTTGAAACTGATATTCTGACAACAGTACCGGAATCTGTGTCTGCACACCGCTGACTGTCCCCATGGGCTCTTCATACAGCAGATAGTCACTTTCTTTTTTAGATAACTCCAGATAATAATCCAACACATCATATGTAAGCCTGTTTTCCCTTGATAATTTCCGATAGGAAAATCGTTTCAATGCCGCCTGTGTATTTTCTGTGGAAATTTTTCGGGTTCCTTTATCCGTATTAAAATATCCGAATGTAACCGGGGAATCCTGAATCCCATACTGACCGGGATCTTTGAGTGTATAATGCAGACTGACCGTATTTGACGCCACTTCCTGACAAAATAAGGTTTCGGTAAATTTTCTGAACTTTTTATTCTGGATTTCTGAAGACTGCCCGTGACATCCGGACAATATCACAGACAACAGCAAGGTAAGAACAAGAATGATCGAGATGACTTGCTTTTTTGTGCTCTTTCGCAAACGATCTGACATGGCAAACTCCCAAAATCGATTTTGTTTTATCTTATGAGTTCTTGAGGGATGTTATTCTCTGAAACCGCATATAGATTTAAAAATCTGATTTTATTTTGGAGTCATTCATGAATCTTTTTCTCTACCTCACCAATTTTATTGTCCCGTTTCTGATCCTTGCCATCATCGTCTATGGACTTCTGATGAAGATCAACGTCTATGAACATTTCATCAAAGGTGCCCGAAACGGATTTTTAACCGTTCTCAAGATCATGCCCACACTCATCGGACTTATGGTGTCAGTGGGTATTCTCCGCGCTTCCGGGTTTCTGGAGATGATTTCCTCCTGTATTGGGCAGTTTACTGCTGCCATTGGATTTCCCGGAGAACTGGTTCCTCTTACGGTTGTCAAAATGTTTTCTTCCTCAGCCGCTACCGGACTTCTTCTGGATCTCTATAAAGAGTTTGGTACGGATTCTCTGATCGGACTGATCGCATCCATTTCCATGTCCTGTACAGAGACCATCTTTTATACTATGAGTGTCTATTTCATGACCGCAAAGATCAAAAACTCCCGCTACACACTGACTGGAGCGCTGATTGCCACCTTCGCCGGACTTGCAGCCAGCGTGGTCCTTGCTCAATTCATGCTGCAATAGATTGTTTTGCAGGTTTGAATATGATACACTGATGTTAGACATAAGGAGGTGTTCTGATGGCGAGTATTACTCTTGAAAATCTGAACAAGACATATCCCAACGGATTTGTATCTGTCAAAAATCTTTCTTTGCATATAGAAGACGGAGAGTTTGTTACCTTTTTCGGACCAAGCGGCTGCGGAAAATCCACCATACTTCGCATGATCGGTGGTATGGAGGATATTACATCCGGTGAAATCTATCTCGGAAAAGATCTGCTCAACGATATTCTGCCCCGTGACCGTAGTCTTGCCATGGCGTTTCAGAATTATCAGCTCTATTCTCACTTAAACGTGTATGACAATATCGCGCTTGGACTGCGCCTTCGCAATCTTCCGCGGCAGATTATTGACAGCCGTGTGAAAATGGCAGCACATTTTTTCAATATCACGGACATTCTTGAGAAAAAGATCCGGGTGATCAATGAGGCGCAGAAACAACGCGTTGCACTTGGACGTGCTGTTGTATGCAAACCAAAAGTCCTTCTGGTCGATGAAGATTTTGCCCGACAGAACGAATATCGCAGAAAAGAAATGATGCGTGATATCCGGCGCATCAACAAAGAGCTTGGCATTACAGTCCTCTATGTAACTAACAAGCGGGGAGAAACTGAGATTGCAGGACAAAAAGTAATCTCCATGAGAGACGGAGAGATTGTGGATATCAAAAAAATCTGAATCACATAAGCTCATCGTACAAAAAAGGAACGCAGAAATCTTTCCTGATCCCTGCGTTTCTTTTTTATTTTCTGCTTTCCAGATATTGGTAAATATCCCGCTTGGACACTCCCCTGTCCTTTGCGACAGCTTTCATTGCTGATTTCTTATCCATTCCCTGTTTTGTGTATACTTCCATGTGATCTTCAATGGTCATTTCTTCCCACTGTTTTCTCTCCTCTGCCCGGGCTTCTTCCCGGCTCTTCCCCTCGATCACCAGAACACACTCGCCTTTTGGAGCATTTGCCTCATAATGAGCCACTGCCTCTTCCAAAGTCACTGCAAGAGCTGTCTCATGACGTTTTGTCAACTCCCGGCATATGGTAATCTTCCTGTTTCCAAGCCGCTCCAGAAACAATTTCAGAGTCTTTACAAGACGATGAGGTGCTTCATATACGATCATAGTCCTCGTTTCAGTCTCCATCTCCTTTAAAATCTGTTCCCGTTCTTTTTTATCTGATGGCAAAAATGCTTCAAATGCAAATCGTCTGGTAGACAGCCCGGAAATTGTCAGTGCCGTAATACAGGCTGCTGCCCCCGGAAGAGATGTTACCGAAATTCCGGATTCATAGCACATCTTCACGAGTTCCTCTCCGGGATCCGAAATTCCGGGCGTTCCGGCATCTGTGATCAAAGCGATATTCTGTCCTTCCAACAGCTTTTCTACCAGCTTTCTTCCTTTTTCGTATTTATTGTATTCGTGATAACTGGTCATTGGTGTCTGTATCTCAAAATGATTTAACAGCTTGATACTGTTTCTTGTATCCTCCGCTGCGATCAGATCCACTTCTTTGAGTGTACGGATCACACGAAAAGTCATATCCTCCAGATTTCCGATTGGAGTTGCACACAAATATAACGTTCCTGTCATGCTGTTTCCTTTCTCTCACCCTCACCGGGTATACATAATTATAGGCGGTTCGATCGTTACCCTCGGTTTTCCGCCTCGAAGACCTTCGATCAGCACCATCGTAGGTTCCTTATCAATATAAGGATGCACAAATCGGATCCGCTTCGGTTCGATCTTATATTCACTCATCTTCGTCAGAATCTCTGCCAGACGAAACGGTTTGTGTATCATATAAAACCGCCCTTTCCCGTCCGCAAGTAATTGTTTGCTCTCTCGTAAAATATCATCCAGAGTACATAAAATCTCATGCCGTGCGATCGCTTTGGCATCTCCCGGATTCTGCAGACCATGCTGATTCAGCATATACGGTGGATTGGTCACGATCACATCAAAAAAAGTCGGCTTGAATAACGCTGCCGCCTCTTTGATATCTCCCTGCACAATCTCAATTTTTTCCTGCAGATGATTCCACTCTATACTTCTTCGCGCCATATCAGCACTTTCTTTTTGAATCTCAAGTCCGATAAAATGCTCTCCCCGGGTCTTTGCAGACAATAAAATCGGTAAGATCCCGGTTCCGGTTCCCAGATCCAGAACCTTCTCCCCCGGTTTGACCCTGGCAAAATCAGAAAGCATCACCGCATCAATCCCAAAACAAAATCGTTCCGGATCCTGGATAATCTGAAGCCCATTAAGCTGCAGATCATCCAGACGCTCTCCGGATTTTAAATTATTTGTCATCTAATCTTGACGCTCCTTCTCCCTTTTCCAGTTCCGCGAGCTTGCGCATCTCTTCTTTTGAGACCTTCGCTTTTCGCTTACGCGGACGGAATTTTAATTCTTCCGCCTGATATTCCCTGATTTCTTTTTCATCGTTTTCCAGATTTACAACTACTTTCACCAGTTTTCTCAGAACACTTAAGGAATGGACCGTTCCTGTCAATCCATCTGAAGTCGTAACCGTATCTCCTACTGACGGAAGCTGGCTGTTTAATTCTTCATAAGTCTCTTCCTCGTTCGTCAGACAGCACATCAGCCTTCCGCACACTCCGGAAATCTTGGTCGGATTCAGGGACAGATTCTGCTCTTTTGCCATCTTAATGGAAACTGCAGCAAACTCGGACAAATACGTGTGACAGCATAATGGTCTTCCGCAGATTCCGATTCCGCCCCGGATCTTCGTCTCATCTCTTACACCGATCTGACGCAGCTCGATCCGAATGCGAAATACTGCTGCCAGATCTTTTACCAGCTCACGGAAATCGATACGCCCGTCTGCTGTGAAATAAAACAGCACTTTATTGTTGTCAAATGTATATTCCGCATCGATCAGTTTCATCTCCAGACCATGCTTTCTGATCTTTTCCAGACAAATCTGAAATGCTTCCTTTTCTTTCTCTCTATTTTTCTCTTCTGTCTTCTGATCCTGCTCTGTGGCGATCCGAATGACAGACTTCAGCGGCTGTATCACCTCTTGATCTTTTACTTTTCTGGTTCCGATCACAACCTTTCCATACTCTACACCGCGCGCAGTCTCCACAATCACGTGGTCTCCCTGTTTGATCTCAAACTTTCCCGGTGAAAAATAGTAGATTTTTCCGGCTGTCCGAAACCTTACTCCAATCACTTTTGTCATTCTATCAGTTCTCCTTTATTGTCAATAAAAGCAATTCCATCGTCAGTTCAAAATTGACATTTGCTTTTAGTCTGGCCTTTGCCTTTTCAATTCCGTCCAGAATATTCTCGATTCCCTCGTAAGAGCTCTTGCTTGCCCGGTCCTTGATAAATCTGAGCTGATCAGAAAATACGACCTGATCCACATTCTTTGTGGCTTTATAGATCAGCACATCCCGATACCATACCGAGATCACATCCAGATAGTCTGTGATATTCATCTTATAAGAAACCACTCGTTTTACGGCTGCCTCCAGCGCATCCACATCCATGTCATTAATCTCACGCAGCAGATGAACTGCCTCTTCCTTGATCTCATTAAAATGCTCTGATGTCGCAAGCATGATCGCACGTCCCATATTTCCCTGCGCAAACGCCACGCACACATCTGCTTTATAATCCGGAATCTCCATCTGTTCCATCAGATATTTTTTGATCAGCTGATCTTTGATATTTCTCAGCTTCAGCATTACACATCTGGAACGAATCGTGGGAAGAAGAATCTCCGCATTCTCTGTCAAAAGCAGGATCACCGCATAAGCCGGCGGCTCCTCGATCGTCTTCAACAGCGCATTCTGCGCCTGTACACTCATCATATCTGCATCTGGTACAATATAGATCTTATATTTGCTGCTGTATGGCTTGATCACAATATCATTGTTGATCTGCTCTCTGATGTCATCAATACTGATCGTATTTGGTTTTTCGTGTGTCACCCTGATAATATCCGGCTGATTATTAGATGCTGCCTGTTTGCAGGACTGGCACTTTCCGCATGCGTCTCCGTCTTCATCCCGGTTCTGACACTGCAGGCTCATAGCGAACAAATTTGCCAGAAGTCGTTTTCCGGAACCTTTTTCCCCATTCAAAATATATGCATGGGAAACCTTATCTGTTTTTACCGCATTTTCAATATACTGTATTATATTTTTGTGTCCAACCACGTCTTTAAAACTGCTCATATCATCACCTGCTGTCTTTTCTTGAATTCCTTCTGGTTACTGTTTCAGTATAGCATAATTTTGATGTAAGATATACCCAGATTCCTGCAATTGCACAAAAAAAACAGCAGAAGTCTCCTTCCGCCGTCTTTCTTATATTCTGATCCCGGTGTCACCGTCAAACAAGTGCAGTTTATCATTTCTGAGACAAAAAGAAATCCTGTCTCCCCGTCTATATGGTGTGTCTGCATTTGTCCTCAATGCCACATCCTTCCCTTCGTATGTAAAATAAAGATAGGTTTCTGCACCGAGCATTTCATACACCAGAACCTCATGCTCTGTTCCTTCCTCTGTAAGTACCAGATCTTCCGGACGCACACCTACTGTGATCACCTCACCCATATATCCCTTTCGGAAAACTCTTTCGGCATCTTCTTCTGTCAGATTGACCGCAAAATCTCCAATCTGAAGATAGGTTCCATATTCTCCGCCTCTGCAGCATTTCCCCTGAAAGAAATTCATAGGCGGCATTCCGATAAAACCTGCCACAAATGTATTTGCCGGACAGTTGTAAAGTTCTTCCGGTGATGCGACTTGCTGAATCACTCCGTCTTTCATCACTACAATCTTTGTTCCAAGTGTCATCGCCTCTGTCTGATCATGCGTCACATAAATAAACGTCGTTTTCAGCTTCTGGTACAACCTCAGTATCTCCGCCCTCATCTGTGTTCTTAATTTTGCATCCAGATTGGACAATGGCTCATCCATCAGGAAAATTCTTGGATTCCGTACAATTGCACGTCCCATTGCCACTCTCTGCTTCTGCCCGCCCGAAAGTTCTCCCGGCTTTCTGTCCAGAACCCCTTCGAGTCCAAGAATCTTTGCCGCTTCCTCCACCTTCTGTCTGCGTTCTTTTTTCGGTACCTTTTTCAGCCGGAGGCTATATGCCATATTCTCAAATACGGTCATATGCGGGTACAGTGCATAATTCTGAAACACCATTGCAATATCTCTGTCGCATGACTGTACCTGATTCATCATTTTTCCATCGATCAGAAGCTCCCCGTCGGATATTTCCTCCAATCCTGCGATCATCCGCAGCGTTGTCGATTTTCCACATCCGGAAGGACCTACGAAAATCACAAACTCCTGATCCTTGATCTTAAGATTAAAATCCTGTACCGCAACTACTTTGTCTTCATATTTTTTATATACATGTTTCAACTGAATCTCAGCCACAGCAATGCCTCCTTAATATCTATATCTGTTCCAATAATTGCGGAAGTTCTCCCACAGAATTTAATATATAATCTGCTTCCCCGCAAAAATCTGCTTCCTGACTCACTCCGCTTAAAACACCAATGGCAACTCCCCCGTTTTCTCTTGCAAAACGAATGTCATTATATGTATCTCCAACCACTGCGATTTCCTGCGGCTTCAGTCCGAATTTTTTCTGAAATTCCAGAAACATATCTGCTTCCGGTTTCGGGCGCAGGACACCATCATCCGCTCCCACATAATCAAATTTTTCCAGTACCTCCAGCCGTTTCAGACAGTTTTTTGCAGACGGCACAGTATCTGCTGTTGCAAGTCCGATCCAAATGTTTCTCTGTTTCAGCGAATCAAGGACTGCTTTAATGTCCGCTGTTTCCACATACTGTGCCTGACTTTCCGTCACATATTCAGCAAACAGCCGCTCCAGCTGCATCCTCACTTTTCGGCTGTCCAGATAAATCTGCTCCCTTGAAAGTTCATCCGTAATATCCAGAGCAATTTCTGAATAGGACTTATACGCAAGCCCGCCATAAGGATCGATTTCTCCATTCTCGATTCCCATCGCATAAAACACACGTTCCTTTACTTCCTCTGAAAGCTCATTTTCTTTTAAAAACTGTATTACGACCGCTTTTGCCGCACCCAGCCATAAGGAAAAAAAGTCAATCAGAGTTCCATCTTTATCAAATAAAATTCCTTTAATCATCTGCTAAACCTTCTGTCTCTCCTTTGATTTCTCCGAAAGTTGTCCTCTCCGGATCTTTCTTTCCTCGAAATACCGGGTTTACATATCCAAGAAATTCTTTTTTCTTTGTTCTGACTTCCAGTCTGATCCACTGCCAGGAGGTACGTTCCAGAATCAAGTTTGTCTCTACATGATATCTTCCGGTTTCAGACGAACTGACCGGCAGCTCCACATAATTTCCATTCATCACAAGAAATGCTTCCGGTTCTTCTGTCAGTCCCAAAATTTCCGCCCGATATGTAATCTCACACTTCTTTGCAGTGATCTCATCTCCCGGAAGACAGTCCTGACCATCCACCTTGATTTTTGGCTCTATTTTGCAGAATCTGGTCACACACAGATGTCCCTGCCTTACTGCATTCATCAGATTTTTCGGACTTAATCCGTCACAAAATACCCATGTTGCGGGATCTCCCACCGCAGACGGAAGGCTTGCCCCGTCATAAAATTCATCCTCCAGATTGTGAGAATCACTTCCTCCCACTCCGAACACACGAATTCCTTCATTCCATACTTGATCCAAAAAACGAATTGCCATATCATTAGATCCCGGCCCATCCGGATATGTCGGATCATTGATGATTTCTATACAGTTGATATCCCGCAGATCTGTATTTTCAAACTGCCACTTCCAGATGGTCAGAAACGGATGATTGATACTGCGAATCCATCCTTTTTGTTTTGCTTGTGCTATCGTCTGGTCCATATACATATCTATGATCTCATCTCCGTTATGCTTCACGATCTCCAGAATTTTCTCCGGCATTTCCGTAATTCCAAACAGATTCATGTGTCCTTTATCTGTCGTTACCTCAATTCCGGGAAGCACACAGAGTGAAGTCTTACACCAGCCGGTATGCATCAGATTATGTTCTGTCGGCACATAAAAATCCAAACCGCTTTCCTCTGCTCTTTCAGAAGCATGACCGATCGTCTCTTTTCCGTCAGACAACCTCGTATGCGTATGAAAATCACCCTTATACCATCCGGATTCCGGACAAAATACGTTCTCCCAACGATAGCTTTTTTCCGAGATATGAAGTCCGTTTTCCACCCAGCATTCTCCGCCGATCGGATCAGAAACCTCATCTTTCCGGTCCGAAACTGTCAGTACAATTTCTCCGGTTTGTTCTCCCAGCTTCTGCGCAACATATTCTGTAAAAATGCCGATTCCGATTTTCCATGTTCCGGGATAAATCTCTCCCGGAACACCTCCTATCGTTGTATCCTTTGTGCTTTTTCCGATTCCCGGGTTCTGCTGCCCATATCCCAGCAGCTTCTGAAACCGAATTTCTTTTTTGGGATCTTCCAGAAACAAGAATGCCATATACTGAAATTCTTCGGGCATTTCTATCATCATCTGAATGTGTTCTGTTCCTTCCGGAATTTCAATCCATTTTTCCTGAATATTTTTTTCTTCTTTTCCGATTTTAAATCTAATCTGATCTCTCATTTTATAATGCATCCAATGCTTCCTGTGCTGTTTTCTGTGCTTCATCCAGAGCTTCCTGTGCAGGTACGTTTTCCAACTCTACCTTATCCGCTGCAATTGACAGGGCATCCAGAATCTTTCCTCCTGTCGGATCCTGAAGAGCCGGTGTTCCGTGAGATGCCTGCTGAAGCGGAACCAGTGCCTGAGGATTTTCTTCTGCATAAGACTTAAACTCTTCTACTTCCTGTGTAGACTCACGTACTGCCACATATCCTGTGCCCATGGACCATTTTGCCTGATTTTCCGGAGTTGTAAAATATTTCATAAACTCATAAACACCTTCTTTTTCTTCATCAGAAGAATTCTGAAGCATCACAAGCTGCAGTGCATCTGCCGTTGGTGCTGAAGAGTTGTCGTTAAATCCAGGCTGTTCCATTGCTCCCACAATGCTAAAGTCCAAATCTGCCTGATCTCCGGAAGAACCTGTATAACCGCCTGCTTTATTCTGCAGAACGTCGTCAATCGTCGTGTACCAGTATTCCCAGCCCTGTCCGCCGGAATTTACTTTCATGATCTTGTCATCGTGAATCCATGTACGGAAGCTCTCCCATACTTCTACCCATTCGTCTGAATTGATCATCACTTTTTTCCCATCCTCACTCAGAAGAGAGGCTCCGTTGCTGAGTGCTGCATCAATCAGATTTCCTGAGCCCCACATTGGCTCCCAGCCCACAAAGGAACCATCAGAAGCTGTCATTTTCTCTGCTGCCGCTGCAAGATCCTGCCAGGTCTTGATCGTTGCCGGGTCAATTCCCGCTTTTTCAAATGCCGCTTTATTGTAGTACATCACCTGTGTTGTACCATATGCAGGCAGTGCAAACAATTTTCCGTTCTCATACTCCCCCTGCTCATAAAATACCGGCAGATAATCATCTTTTTCAAAGGAATCATCTTTTTCTACATACTCATTGATGTCTGCAACCAGATTTTTTTCAGAAAGATTTCTGGATTTATCTGTATCCAGAAGTGCCATGTCCGGAGCTTTCTTTCCTGCGATTCCTGCCTGCAGTTTTTCATAAGTCTCTGTATAATCCGCCTGCGTTGTTGTCTTAACTTCATATTTGTCCTGAGACTCATTGAATGCATCTACAATGTCCTGAAATACATTGACTGCTGTTTTTCCCCCGGAATACCAGAGATCCAACTGAATTTTTCCATCTGCTGTCTTTGTCGTTTCTGCAGCCTTTGCATTGTTTCCACATCCTGTCACCAGGGACATTCCAAGTACACAAACTAATAATGCTGATACAATTCTCTTTTTCATTTTCTTTTTTCTCCTTCATGCATCGTATATCGTTTTTTCTTTGCTTTCTTTATGTAAAAAAGGAATTATCCTTTCATACCCGTATCTCCGCCGATTCCATTGATAAACCACTTTTGCGTAAATGCAAACAGAATCAGAAGCGGCAGTACGATCAATGTACTTCCTGCCATGACCAGGGGCCATTCTGTTCCATAAGCACCGCCTTCTATAAAGAATTTTCTCAATCCCTGTGACACCATCATCTTCTCATCCGCATCTGTGATCAGAGAAGGCCACATATAACTGTTGTAGCAGGTAATAAAGTTCATCAGTCCAAATGTGATGAACGAAGATTTTGTCATCGGACACACGACCCGCCACAGAATCTTCCAGGAGCTTGCCCCGTCGATTCTCGCTGCCTCGATCAGTCCCATTGGAACCTGCATGAATGCCTGTCGAAGCAGAAAGATTCCGAAAATGCTGACACAGTTGGAAATGATCAGCCCTGTAAACGTGTTCAGCAGATTCCAGTTTGCCAGAATAATATAGCTCGGAATATATGTTGCTGCTGTCGGAAGCATATAAGTTCCCATGATGACTGCAAACAACGCTTTCTTGCCTTTAAAATTCATAAAAACAATCGCATAGGCGATCATCGCACCTGTTACGATCTGCAGCGCCAGCGTGATCACTGATACAAACAAACTGTTGCCGACATATCGAAGAAGCGGTGATTCAAAAATGACCTGGTAAAAGTTATGCCACTGGAATTCTGCCGGAAAAAATGAACTGACATCCATAATCTCCGCCTTTGTTTTCAGTGCACTTAAAATCATCCATACAAACGGAAAGATTGTGAAAATACTGAAGATCAGTAAAATCATTCCTTTTCCGAGTTTTTCGATTCCTGTTCTTATCTTCATAATCTGTCCTTCTTTCTAATAATGCACCCATTTTTTCGATGCACCGAACTGTACTGCCGATAATACTACGGTGATTATAATCATCACAATCGCCACCGCAGTTGCCTGTCCCATGTTAAACTCTTCAAACCCAAGCTGATAATACATATACAGCAAGGTTCTTGTGCTTCCGGACGGACCTCCCTGAGTCAGGATCTGGATCTGATCATATGCCTGCAGTGAAGTTACCATCGTAATAATTACCAGGAAAAACGTAGTCGGAGAAATACACGGAATCGTAACATCCCGGAATCTCTGCCACCTTTTTGCTCCATCCAGCCCGCTTGCCTCGTACAACTCTTTCGGAACCTTTTCCAATGCGGAAAGATAAAAGATCATCGCATATCCCAGACTCTTCCACACAGTCACAATGATCACAGCGAGCATTGCTGTGTCTGAACTTTTAATCCACTGTAATTCGGGGAGATGCAGAAATCTCATTACCGTATTTGCAATTCCCGTATTCGGATCGTAGATCCAGGTCCATACGATCGACACTGCAACAGTCGGCGTGATCCATGGCGAAAACAAAATAAATTTGATGATCCCGCTTCCTTTAAATGCTTTCTGCATCAAAAGAGCCAGCATCAGACCAAGTACGATCGTCGGAATCAGAGTTCCCAATGTAAACACAACTGTGTTCCAAAGTGCATCGTAAAATCTGGCATCCTGAAACAACGAAATAAAATTATCAAAAAATACAAAATTGTAGTCCGGAGTCATATAATCCCAGTCTGTGAAACTAATATAGACAGATCGCAGGATCGGATAAATCCAAAATACGATCAGAGGAATGAATGCCGGCAGAACAAAAAGAGTCACACTGCCCAGTTGCCTGAATTTTACTTTATTCTTCATTTTTTCTATCCTTTCTTATCACCCCGTAAATCCCTGTCATAATTCCTGCCGTTACCGGGAGCGCCAGCCAGATTCCTCTGATATCCCAGACAGCCGGAAGCAAAAACAGACAGATTGGCGAAACTGCCAGGCTTTCTATATAAGTCATAAACACCGCTTTTTTCGTCTGCATGACTGCATTGAGGCAGGATACATTCAATTTTGCCGTTCCCGTTAACAGAAATGCAAATGAACTGATCAGCATCCCCGAAGAAAAATACTGCTTTGACTCTGCTGACAGACCAAACCATCCTCCAATATACGGAATCATACAGATCGTCACTGCTGCCGCCGTGATTCCTAAGATGATTTCTGCGGTGTAAGCGATTTTTTTTACTGCTCTTACCTCTGTCTCCTTTTTCGCACCATGATAAAAACTAATCAGAGGCTGTACACCTTCTCCGATTCCCGTCAGAAAATACTGAACCGGGAATGCAATATAAGAAATAGCCGCATAACACGCCACCGCTGCATTTCCGCCATAACGAAGACACTGCAGATTTGTAAAAATAAGTGCAGCTGTCGGCGCAAGTGATGTTCCAAATGCCGTAATCCCAATCTTGAAAATATCTGCAGCATATTGCCTGTGCCACAACAGTCTCCATTTTCGATAACCTGTTTTCCACAGGATCGCACATCCTGCCATAACTACCACGGCCTGCGCCGTCACCGTTCCAAATGCGGCTCCCCTGATTCCCATATTCAATCGGAACATCAGATAATAGTTCACCAGAATATTGACTGCAAATCCTGCTGCCATGCTGAGCATTGCTCCCAGCGACTGATTCATATTTCTCAAAAGAGGCATGATTCCGGTTCCTGCCACCTGAAGGATACTTCCGGCAATAATGATCGCCGTATACTTGATTGCTTCCGTCTGAACACTTCCCGCAGCTCCCAAAATTTCTAAAAACGGTTTCTGTACCAGAGACAGCAAAATCGTTGCAAGTATACCTGTACCGATCAGAAATGTCATTGTAAGCTCAAACAAATTTTCACATACCTTCTGCTCTCCCCGCCCTCTGTAATGAGAGTACAAAACACTTCCTCCCGTTCCGATTCCAATTCCGAGCGCAGTGATCAGTGCCGGGATCGGCCACGCAATATTAATCGCTGCAAGCCCTGTATCTCCCGCTGCCTTTCCTACAAAAATCCCATCCACAATGCTGTACATTCCTGACATGGTAAACGCCAGTACGGTAGGGAATGCCTCTTTTATTACTTTCTTTAACATCAAACTGTTTCCTTTCTTAATGGCACGTTCGTCATTATAACGTTCCTTTTTTAACATCACTTCAATTGCAAGTTAAACTCTTGTAAAGCAAAAAAAGAGAAACAAACGGCAAATCTGCCCGTCTGCTTCTCTTTTTATCTTTTTCCTGTTTTCTTTTAAAGCGAAGTCATTTCTTCCCGGATCAACTCTGTAATTTCACTCAGACATTTTTCCATCTCCAGATTTTCAAATCTCCTTACAATTCCTGCTCTTTTCAAATTCTCTTCGGAGAAATCCTCTGCATCTGCCAGAAAACGCCTGCACATCTCCGCATATTTGGGGTCCTTCTGCTGTCGTTCCCTGCAAAGCGCTCTCTCCAGCCTCAGCCCGTCCTCTACCTCAATGTAAATCGGAATCAGCTGTTCTTCTCCAAAATACTCCCGCATCCCATAATAAGATTCCAGAGTCCCTATCACAAGATAATCATACTTCTGGAGATCTATCTGCCCGTCATCTGCTGTAAAATATGTCCAGATTCCACACTTTGTATTATAAGAACGTACTTCTATGACACGTTCTTTCTCCTTAAGCTCGTTCAGCCTTTCTTCGTCCACAAAAAAATATTCCACACCATCGGTCTCCCCTTCCCTGATCGGTCGGGTCGTATAAGGAGTAATACGCTTTAACTGCGGCAGTTTTTCTCTTATTTTCTTATAAATCGTATCTTTTCCGGAAGAACTTTTCCCCATAATATAAAAAATTTTACTCATTTATCAACACCTCAATATAGTTTTCCACACTAATTCCTTCCACAGAAAACCCTTTGTTCTGATAATCTACTAACATCGCTGCTGTTTCCTTAGTGATTCGTTCCCCCGGAACGATCAGCGGAATTCCCGGCGGATACAAATACGCATATTCCATAGAAATAAATCCCGCTGACTTCTGCCAGCTCAGGCTCTTTACTGTTTCCATTCTTCGCATTCCTTCTACCTCAAAGCTCGTGAAGACCTGTTCCTGACGGGGCAGATAATATCTTTTCTCTTCCTCTGACTTTTTTTCCAATTCCTCATCAATCTCAAAAAAAGCACTGATCAGCCGATCCATTCCTTCTTTTGTATCTCCAATCGAAGTCATGGCAATCACATAAGATCCTGCAGCCATTTCCATCTGCAGATGATATTCTAAAAGCAATCTCTCATATAACATTTTCCCTGTAAACACTCGATTCTCTTTCTTAAGAATCGTATCTTTTACAGACAGCACCAGTTTGGATCTGTCGAATTCTTCTGTCTCCATCAATCTGATATGCTTTAATTTTTTCAACTCTCCCCTTTTGCTTTCCAGATTCTTCACATAAGTCTCAAACAACACATCCCCCTGCTCTGCCACCATCCTCAGACATTCATCCATACTTGCCATCAATACATAAGAAGGACTGCTCGTCTGAAAAATATGCAGATAATTCCGAATCTTCCTTCGATCGATCCGTGTCCCATTCAAGTGAATCAGTGCTGTCTGCGTCAATGCCGGAAGTGTTTTATGCAGACTGTGTATTACAACATCTGCTCCCTTTGTATTTGCATTCTCCGGAAAATAAGGGTGAAATCCAAAGTGTGCTCCGTGTGCCTCATCCACAATCAACGGAATTTTTTTCTGATGTACAATTTCAGAAATCCTCTCAATATCCGACAACACCCCGTCATATGTCGGTGATGTCAATACCACAGCCTGAACCTCCTTATGTTCCTCTAATAACCTCTCAATTTTCTCAGGAGACACAGCCATATTCAGTTCCATTGTCTCATCAAATTCCGGATAAATATATACCGGACGCAATTCATTTAAAAAAACAGCATGATAGACCGACTTATGACAGTTTCTTGCCATTAAAATCTTTCCGCCTTTTTTAGTACATCCCATTACCGCACTTAAAATGCCCGCAGTACTCCCATTAATCAAATAGTGCGTCTCCTCTGCATGATACATGGACGCTGCCCTGACTTCCGCTTCCCTGATGATCTCCTCCGCATGATGAAGATTATCAAATCCTTCAATCTCTGTAATATCAATTCCATATGGTAAATTCGCTTGTGTAACATCCGAATTACGTTTATGCCCAGGCATATGAAACCCATAATAATCCGACTTCCCATATGCTTCTAATTTTTCATATAAGTATTCCATAAATTTTTCTGCAAATGCTTATCCTTCCAATTTATTTCTATCCGTATCACTTGCGCTTTTATTATATCTTCTGTATACCTGTGTTGTAAATTAGATGTTATCCACATCTATTTCCGATTCAAATAAATATTCCAACATATTTCAGACTTTTTCACATATTATGTCTGTGCTGAATCTTTTGCATAGCATAGGTGTAATCAAAATATAAGTTAATATAACAAAAAGAACAAGCAAAATCGCTTGTTCTACAATGAGCGTGCGGGGATTCGAACCCCGGACAACTTGATTAAAAGTCAAGTGCTCTACCAACTGAGCTACACGCCCCTATTCAATTATTTCATTACTCCTGGCAACGAAAATGCCCAGAGCCGGAATCGAACCAGCGACACGAGGATTTTCAGTCCTCTGCTCTACCAACTGAGCTATCTGGGCATAAGACTTAAAAGTCTAAATTGCGGGGGCAGGATTTGAACCTACGACCTTCGGGTTATGAGCCCGACGAGCTTCCAGACTGCTCCACCCCGCGATATTAAATTCTTCTCATAAGAGAAAGCCGATGATCGGACTCGAACCGATAACCTGCTGATTACAAATCAGCTGCTCTGCCAATTGAGCCACATCGGCAACTTAACTGAGTCCTTACGGTACTCAAATGGATGGAGAAGGATTCGAACCTTCGAAGGCGTTGCCAACAGATTTACAGTCTGCCCCCTTTGGCCACTCGGGAATCCATCCTTATTTAATAAGTGGGGCCTACAGGGCTCGAACCTGTGACCCTCTGCTTGTAAGGCAGATGCTCTCCCAGCTGAGCTAAGACCCCATCTTAAACGACCCAGAAGAGACTCGAACTCTCGACCTCCGCCGTGACAGGGCGGCGCTCTAACCAACTGAGCCACTGGGCCATATTGAAGATATATTGTACCTTCAAAACTGCATACAAAGAATTCATCCATTTCCTATCACCTTGCTTGGTTATGCCCTCGACCTATTAGTAACAGTCAGCTCCA